>Ga0209226_10000072_pt1 | contig 68993 bp, 59 predicted proteins | sample BarGraNGADG00212_2_FD_184497 | JGI IMG/M metagenome (GOLD analysis project Ga0209226, IMG submission 184497) | Arctic peat soil microbial communities from Barrow, Alaska, USA - Barrow Graham LP Ref core NGADG0011-212 (SPAdes) (version 2) | ecosystem: Environmental > Terrestrial > Soil >...
TTAAAGCTGTTTTTGAAAAATAAAAATATTATAGTAATTTAGTCGTGAATTAGGTTTGACAATTAAATATTTACATCATGACTAAAAAATTTGGAATTTGTTCAAAAATACTGGTAGTTTTTCTGTTTAGCAGTCTGCTTTTCGGCTGTAAATCTGGAGGTACCAAAGCACCTAAAGAAACTGTAACAGTAAGTGTTCCAAAAGATAATACTGCAGTTGTAGAAGATATAAAACAGGCTGAAAAAATATTTAATGCACTGCCATCACCACTTGAATCAGCTATGCTTATCAAATCGGCTGGTGCAAGGTTTGATGAGGTTCTGCTCAATCCGGTAGGTAATGTCAATAGTTACGTAACGAATAAAAGTATGGCTCTTAATCTCGGGATATATACCTGCGATTTAAGTTTTGCCAGCTTATATGAACAAACACAGCTTATTATTGACTACATGAATGCTGCCAAAAAGATGGCTGACGGACTGGGGATACTCAAGGCAATTGAACAATCACAAATTGATAAACTAGAGGAAAATATCAATAACAGTGAAGTCATTATGGAGATTGTAAGTGAGACGTTCATGAACTCTAATTCATATCTCTCAGATAATGGTCAACCTGCTATAGCAGCAATGGTACTTGTAGGAGGATGGTTCGAGGGGTTATATATTTCTACGCAACTTGTTGATATGAAAGAGTTTAATGGTAACAAGCTTGTTGGAAGAATTATTGATCAGAAACTTTCAATTGATATACTGATTAATTTACTTGAGAGTAGCAAAGGCAATCCTGCAGTAGATGACCTCATTGTTCAGGTAAGAAAGCTGAAAGTGGTTTTCGACAAAATTAAAATCACAACATCAAAAATAAGACCTGAGTTTGACAAGACATCAAATACCACAGTTCTCAAATCAGAAATCAAGACAGATATGACACCTGAAGTATTCAAAGAATTGTCGATAACAGTTTCAGATATTAGAAAGACATTCGTAAATAACTAATCCCATGAGAATATTTAGATTAATTCCGATACTGGCATTGTTGATAATTACAACTACATCAACTGTAGATGCTCAATGCAAGGCCTTCGCTAAAAAGATTTGCATCCCTGAATTGGGAGCCTATACACATGATGGGAACTATCATGCTGCAATACTTGTTGAAGGTGAAGAGGCTGAATTATATAAAACATTTTACTCTGATATGGAATACAGAGTCTCTGTTTGTGGGGAAGATAAACTTCCTGCTATAGAATTCAGGGTACTTGATGCAAATAAAAATGTTCTTTATTCCAATAAGGATGCAAACTTTGCAAAAACTTGGGATTTCAAACTGCAGTCGAGTCAGCAGCTTAAACTGGTTGTGAAGGTTAATTCATTTAATAAGCCAGGGGAAACACCGGCTAGTGGTTGTGTAGCAATAATGTTCGGTTTTAAAATAAAAAAATAAATCACATCATATAAAATTTGTTTGTAGGGACGTGTTGCAATACGTCCCTATGTATTTTTACGTGTTTGTTTTAGTTTCGGTGCAAGATATCTACCCGTGTACGATTCTTTACATTTTGCAAGTTCTTCAGGACGTCCTTCGAAAACAACCCGGCCCCCGTCTTCACCACCTTCAGGTCCCAGATCAATAACCCAGTCGGAACTTTTTATCACCTCCTGGTTATGTTCAATAAGTATTACTGAATGTCCGTGTTCGACAAGGGCATTTATTGATTTTAGAAGTTTGTTGATATCATGAAAATGCAAACCTGTGGTAGGTTCGTCAAAAATGAATAGTATATGTCCGGAACCACGTTCCTGACTAAGAAAATAGGCCAGTTTTACTCTCTGGCTTTCACCTCCCGACAAAGTACTGGATGATTGTCCCATTTTTATATACCCAAGTCCTACATCTGAAAGGGGTTTCAGCTTTTCGATGATTCTCTTTTCATTCTTTCCGGGATATGTGTTAAAAAAATTAATTGCGTCATCAATAGTCATCTCAAGCATATCATAAATGTTTTTTCCATGATATCTGACTTCGAGAATATCCTTCCTGAACCTCATTCCTTTGCAGCTTTCACACGTCAGTTCAACATCAGCCATAAACTGCATTTCTACTCTTATTATCCCTTCACCCTGGCACTCTTCACATCTCCCCCCTTCAATATTAAAAGAGAAATGCGAAGCTTTGTAATTATTCTGAACCGAAGCTTGAAGCTCAGAATAAAGTTTACGGATTTCATCATAAGCTTTTAGGTAGGTGACTGGATTTGATCTGCTCGATCTTCCAATCGGATTCTGATCAACAAGCTCAATACCTGAAAGCCCTGATATATCACCGGCTATGTCTCTGAACTGACCAGGTTTAAAGTTGTTCCCATTGATCCTGTTTGATAAGACTTTATAAAGTATATCTGAAACTAGACTTGATTTCCCTGATCCGCTAACGCCTGTTACTGCAGTTATGGTATGAAGCGGAAACTTCACATCAATTCCTTTCAGGTTGTTCTCTCTTGCTCCCTGAACCTCGATATAGCTGTTCCATTTTCTTCTTATATGAGGGACAGGCACTGTTAATCTTCCACTCAGATAACCAGCTGTAAGAGATTTGTTTGACGTTGTCAGATCAAGTCCTCCCTGATAAACTACCTCTCCACCAAACCGCCCGGCCTCAGGCCCCATATCAATTATCTCATCTGCAGCTCTTATTATTTCTTCTTCATGCTCAACAACCAGAACCGAATTGCCAAGGTCCCTGAGCTCTTTCAAAACTTTTATCAAAAGGTTCGTGTCCCGCGGATGAAGACCTATACTGGGTTCGTCAAGAATATACATTGAGCCGACAAGATTGCTTCCCAGAGATGTTGACAGATTTATTCTCTGGGATTCTCCTCCTGATAATGTTGATGAGAGCCTGTCAAGTGTAAGATATGGAAGACCAACATCAATCAGGAATTTTAAACGTACGGTGATCTCTTTGATCAGCCGTTCGGCAATATTTGCATCTGTTTCATTGAGATCAAGCGAGGAAAACAGGTCATATAAATTTCCAACTGGTATTGACACCAGTTCCTGGATCGTTCTTCCGGCAACCTTAACATAACCAGCCTCTTTGCGCAATCTCGATCCTTTACATTCAGGACATGTCGTTTTTCCACGGTAGCGGCTTAAGAGTACCCGATACTGGATTTTATACTTTTTCTCTTCGAGATGCTGAAAAAAACGGTTAATCCCATAGAAATATTTGTTTCCCTTCCAGAGAAGTTCCTTCTGTTCATCAGTAAGCAGATAAACTGGTTTATGAATTGGAAAATCAAATAATCCTGCATTGGTAATCAGTCTCTCTTTCCATTTTCTCATTGTTTCACCCTTCCAGCAAACAATTGCATCCTCATAAACTGAAAGGTTCCGGTTAGGTATAACGAGGTTTTCATCAATACCGATAATTTTACTGTATCCTTCACAAAGAGGACAGGCACCTAAAGGATTATTAAAACTGAAAAGATATTCAGATGGCTCTTCAAAAAGGATTCCATCCTCTTCAAATTTATTTGAAAAACTTTCCCTCTTTTCACCATTTTCATCAATTATTACCACCTGACAATACCCTTTGCCAGTCTGGAAAGCCGTTTGTGCAGAGTCGGCAGCACGACTGAAACTATCAGCAGAATGACTAATAACTAACCTGTCGATTACAATGTTTATCTGTTGCCCGGGTTTAAATCCGTCAAGAGTTTTTAACTCATCAATTTTAATGAGTTCACCTTCAGATTCTAACCGGGTAAATCCCTGTTTATTCAGGAACGAAAAATATTCTGAAACATTAATGTTCTCAGGTATCTCAGCGGAAGAGCTTATAATTACTTTAGTTCCTTCAGGCAGACCAGCCAGGAAGTCAACAATATCATCAACACTGTGTTTTTTAACTTCTTTCCCGGAAATTGGTGAATAAGTTCTACCGATCCTGGCAAACATAAGTCTCAGATAATCATATATTTCTGTTGATGTTCCAACCGTAGAACGTGGATTTCTGGAATTTACTTTCTGTTCAATTGCAATAGCAGGAGGGATGCCGTTTATGAAATCTACCTCAGGTTTGTTCATTCTTCCAAGGAACTGACGGGCGTAAGAGGAGAGGCTTTCAACATATCTTCTCTGCCCTTCAGCATAGATAGTGTCAAAAGCAAGAGAAGATTTTCCTGAACCGGATACTCCTGTTATTACTACAAATTTATTTCTGGGAATTTTAAGACTTATGTTTTTTAGATTATGTACCCTTGCCCCCTTGATTTCAATAGATCCCTGCATATCTGATACCCGATTTATTTTGTTAAATTTCTGTTAAAGCTCAAAAGTAATACTTTCATATTAAAAAAATTGTTTTCTTTGTATTACGATATTTACTAACCAAAAACAGACTGCCTATAGAATATCTCTACTCTAGTTAATTAAAAGAGAGAGTTATGAATCAAGTGATTTCCGATTATGAACTGATTCTCAGGTTCATAAAGGGTGAGCAGTCATGCTTCGAGAAACTAATCCACAGGCATAAGAACAAAGTTTTCGCATATATAAGTCTTTATATACGCGATCAGGCTCTTGCTGAAGATATCTTTCAGGATACCTTCCTGAAGGTAATTCAATCTGTAAAAACAGGTAAGTATTCCGATAATGGAAAATTTGTCTCCTGGGTGATGCGTATTGCTCATAACCTTATTATTGACCATTTCCGCAGGATAAAACAGATGAATACCATATCGAACGATAACTACGAATCTGATCTCTTTAATTCTAAAGCGTTTGCCGAGGACAATGTAGAAGATGATCTGATAAAACGGCAGATACACAAAGATGTCAGGAATATGATAAGCAGTCTTCCTGATGACCAGAGAGAAGTGGTCATCCTTAGGCACTACGCTGATATGAGCTTCAAAGAGATAGCCGATATAACCGGTGTAAGCATAAACACAGCTCTTGGTCGCATGAGATATGCGCTCATAAATATGAGGAGATTAATGGAAGAGAAAAAGATCAGTCTGACTTTAAATTAGAGATATCAGACAATATTACTATCTGTTGAACGTTTTTTCATAAATAGAAAACATGAAGCCTATGGTAATAAATTCTACTCCTTTTATTAAATATCACAATATCAAAATTGAAGAGATAGATATTTATGATGATGCGTGGGGTTTGAATTCTGAATTTTGTGATGTGATTGGCCTTCTTCGGAATATTAATGTTGTTCCGGAGAGAAGTTTGACGACGAACCTGATTAATAAAATCAGGAAAAAAGTTTAAAATTCACTAAAAACACAGGAAAAAAACCTGTGTTTTTTTTGTTTATATGAAATTAAAATAATATCTTTGTGATATTAAAATAATATCATATCCTATGAAACAAGAAATTATTGTAAAACCCATGTCGGGTTATCTGGCTCTGCTGATGGCAGTTTTATTCATTGGCGGCGCAATTGCCGGATTCGCTTACGAAATGATCTGGCCTGGTATAATCCTTACACTGCTGTTTATCTTCACAGTCCTTGGATTCACAGTTGTATATCCAAATGGATCGTGCGTTATGGTTTTATTTGGCGCGTACAAAGGCACAATAAGGGAGAATGGTTTTTTCTGGGTAAACCCTTTTTATATAAAAAGAAGAATTTCACTTAGAGCGCGGAACTTTAACAGCGAACCGATAAAAGTTAATGACAAAATTGGTAACCCGATAAAAATTGGACTGGTACTTGTCTGGAGAGTAGCCGAGACATATAATTCTGTATTTGATGTGGATGATTATCAGCATTTCGTTCTTGTACAAGCGATGCAGCTCTTCGCAAGCTTGCCGGATTATATCCTTATGATAATTTTGAGGATCACGAGGCTGTTATTGCTCTCAGAAGCGGGGGTCAGGAGGTAAACAATGAGCTTGAGAAAGAGATAAGGGAAAGGTTACAGATTTGTGGTATCGAGGTAATTGAAGCCAGAATAAACTACATTGCCTATGCAGAAGAGATTGCGAATGCAATGCTGCGCAGACAGCAGGCTTCGGCGGTTGTTTCTGCCCGATTTAAAATAGTAGAAGGTGCAGTATCTATGGTTGAGATGGCCCTCGAGCAACTTTCCATAAAGAAAATCGTGGATCTCGATGAAGAAAAGAAAGCTGCTATGGTAAGCAATCTTATGGTAGTTCTTTGCGGCGATAAAGACGCAACACCTATAGTTAATACAGGAACTTTGCATTCATAATATGAGTGAGAAAAAACCATTTGTTCTCAGGATCGATCCTGAGAAGCTGAAGTCTTTGGAGAAATGGGCTGCCGATGAGTTTCGCAGCACTAATGGTCAGATTGAATACATTATTGATCAGGCACTTCGAAAATCAGGCAGATGGAAATCAAGGTCAGAAAATCTTAAAAGGGAGGAATAATGGACCAGATATTAAAATATAGTTGCCCGAAATGTGGCAATAAAGAGTACGAAATTGGCGAAATGTGGACAGTTGGTAGCATTTGGACAAGAATGTTCGAATTTCATAACAGGAGATTCACATTCGTTTCATGCAAGAAATGCAGGTTCACGAAATTGTACAAAATTCCTAAGAAAAAAATAGGAGAGCTACTTAACTTCAATACCAGATAAAGTGCACTTTCACTGATTAATAAAGTAGATGGAATGGCAGGCTGCAATACCTGCCGTTTCAGTTCTCAGACGGCTGAAGCCAAGATGAACAGGTAAAAACTTATTCTTAATTGCCAGGCCGATTTCATCTTTACTGAAATCGCCTTCCGGACCAATCAGAATTACAGCATTTTCGTTTTTTGAATAGACATCGGAAATTTTTGATCTTTCTGTTGAATTATCACAGTGTGCAATTATCCTTGTTCCATTCAAATTCATTCCGATAAAATCTTTGAAATTGCATTTGTCGTTCAGGACAGTTTTAGTTGCTTTTAGTGATTGTTTCATTGCCGAAATTATCATATTATTGACTCTCTCTGCCTTTATTCCAGGCTTTTCAGTGTTCCTGCAAATCAGTGGGGTAATTTCATCAATACCAATTTCGACACTTTTTTCAATGAACCATTCAAATCGATCGGGGTTCTTTAATGGGGATATTGCAATATGAAGCCTGTAGTCTCTTTTCTCGAAATCGACAGTTTTTCCGGTTATTTTTAAAACGCACTTTTTTTGATCCGGATCGCTTATATTGGCTTCATAAAGATTTCCTTTACCATCGATCAACCTGACTTCAGCACCCCGAACCATTCTTAAAACCCTGATCAGATGTTTTGATTCATTTTCGTCAAGAGTGTATGTATCACTTGTTATATCGGGAGCATAAAATATCTGCATGGATGACCTTTTGTACAAAAATAGATAAATTGATTTAACCTTTGCGTTCCTTTGTGAAAACCTTTGTGTTCCTTAGTGGTTAAATATTTTACCACAAAGGTCACAAAGTACAACACAAAGTATCACAAAGTAATACAAAAGTAGATAAGACATGAAAATCGGTCTTCTTTCAGATACTCATGGGTGTATACATCCTAGTCTCTTTGAGCATTTTGCTGAGTGTGATGAAATCTGGCATGCAGGAGACATTGGTAATATTGAAACAGCTGATAAGCTTGCGGCTTTTAAACCTTTCAAAGCTGTGTACGGTAATATAGACGGCGCTCTCATAAGAACAGTCTATAAAGAAAATTTGAAATTTATGGCTGATGAAATTAGTGTTTTGATTACCCATATTGGTGGAAATCCTGGTCATTATGACCGGAAAATACTAATGGCTCTAAATGAAAATCATCCGGATCTTTTCATTTGCGGGCATTCACATGTGGCGAAGGTCGTATATGATAAAAAAGCCGGATTCTTATATATAAATCCAGGTGCAGCAGGATATAATGGGTTTCATAGATTTATGACAGCAATAAGGTTTCAGATTGATGGAAAAAACATCCACGATCTTGAATTGATAGAACTTGGGGAGCGGTATAAGATCATTTTATAATCCCATCAGGGTTTCCGGAATCGTCTTCAGGTTTATTATTCGACATTCTTTGAAGGAATCTGCCCAACCTGTCCTCAACTGCAATCATGTAAGTATAAGGAACTTTTGAAGAGGATTCTGGGTGTTTTCTGTCATTCAGTTTAATTTTGGCAATTGATGTGTTGTAATTATTATTTCCCGACTGGGTCATCATCACACCTTTGAAATATGAGAAATAGTACCAGGTAGATCCATCTGCTTTAAGGTAGATATCGATCATGTCGCCTGATCTCCTTCGCTGGATTTCAATAAAGCCGTCAACATATACATTAACAGGTTGTGGCCCAATAAATCCGATACCAATTTTACCGCTTGACCGGAATGATGATGTAGCTTCGTTCCAGAATAGTTTTACATCATTAAGAAGAAGCTTGTAGGTAAACTCTTTGGGCAGGTTTTTTGATGAGCCAAACAAATCCATCTCCTCTTTTAGTTGTGAAGCAACATTAACTCCCAAAAGATCTTTCATGCCTTTATTATTCAGATCTGTATTCAGATTAACAGGTTTAAGGGATGGCATAAATCTGATCTCATCTGCCATGATCCTTAGCGCTTCCGTTGAAAAATGAAAGTCCAGGGCAAGGATAGCATCAATATTGACTTTCCCTGAATCAAGAGAATGGGTAACTCTGCCTGCACTTGTAAACTTAACAAGATCAAGTTTTGCTCCAAAATTAATATTTCCTTCACCTGACAGTGTGCAATAGTTCTTATCGAATGAAATCATGTTACCGGGAAGAGTATGATCAATCAGCTTTTCCAGGGATGTGATCAGGTATCTTCCTTTGCTTTTTTCATAATATAGCCAGCCATCCGAATTTACGATTGGGATATCGGTCCAGGATTTTTGAGCTGACAGGAATGCCGGGTAGATATGAATGGAATCAATGTTTATATAAGATCCTGAAAAAACAAGATTATCATTTATATCCCTGGGTTTATCGCTTATGGGGATCATTACATTTTTTGGATCAATCTGGGATTTGAATTTGATTGAATAACTCTCGAGTGTCTTACAGTCATTTAAAATACCTGCAGCTCCCGTAAAAGTCAGATTATCAGCCCTGGCAGATAGTGCAACATCTCCGGTAAATGTGAAAGCCGGATTTAACATAAATTTTAGAGATGGGGCTATATAGCCTCTAGCATAGGTAGTTAACGTATCAACCTCCAGGACAGGAAAATTAATATGCTCGATCTCTTTATCATCACCGGTATAATCGTAAACACCACTACCTGAATATCTTTTGGTCGATTCAATGTCAATTTTTGCCGTATGCAAAATATGTTTGTTATTCACGGCAACAAGGGCATTCTGCAACTGCTGGATTTTTGCTCTCCGGTTGATTATTATCTTTCCATTTTCAGGTTGAATGAGTGCGTCAGCAACACGGATATAATTTATGTTGTCGGCTTCAATATATTCCTGATCAAGATGATAGCTTCCTTTCCAGGATGAAAAAGTTACAGTGTCGGATAGATTATTTGTTGAAAAGAAAGTTGGTTTATCAAGTCTGGTAAAGTCGAGCTTCAGAAGTTTATCGGCTGTCAGGAGTTCTGAACTTGACTTTCCCTTCTGCTCCATACTAAGTACCCTGTTATCCATATTGTATGTAAAATCTGTCATTGTACAGATGTACTGTATTTCAGGAAATTTTACTACTGAGGAATCTGTATTCAGCCTGAAATGTGCCATTTTCCGGTCAAAATTGATATCGGTATTGGCATTTTCAGCAATAAATGAGTATCCGCTGGTGGTAGTCGATTTCAGATTATAATCTGCAGTATCAGCTTTAATGGCATTTGATGTAAAGCTGAAGAGTTTTGAAGTGATCCTCGAATCGGATGAATTAATTACTCCCGTCCCGTTCAGTTTAGAAGGTAACAATGCTAATTTGCCATCAAGGGTTGTTCCATTCTCAAACATATTAAAAGTCTTACCGGTTGCATTAGTAACGTTCCATTCATCTTTCTGCGTCAGCCATTTAATTGCAACATCCTGACTGCTAAGGATGGGGAATAAACCGGATGTGTCTTTTTCAATATTGAAAGTGGTTGCCTGAGTGATCATTGAATCAGGGAAGAATTTGAATTCTTCTGACTTTGAGATAGATGTTAAATGTTTCAGAGTCCCTGTTCCAACAAGCCCCTTGTTACTAATAGTCAGAGCATTATACAATACACCCCTGTTTCCGTATACTTCAATCCCTTCCGGAGGTATGTTCATATTAAAACCCAGTGAGTTGTTTTCCTGAATTACAAGATACTGCTTCATTGGTTTCAGGATATTCCCTGCTACAAATTCTCCTGAAAGATTCATATCCTGGTTAGTATAATGATCTATATTCTCATAAGTGAATGGATCAACTTTGAAATAGAAATCCTTTTGTTTATAAATACCTTCCAAACCCGGTATTTTATCATAGAAAATATACGAATAAGTTGTTGCATTAATGATGGGATACTGTTTAAGACTTTTTAATCCAGATTTATTATCCGGATTATCGATATATAGTTCTGCACTTCCAAGCTGTATGAGGTTATCTACATCTTTAATAATAGGATTCCCGAGTATATCCTTCTTCTCAGTTTCAACTGAGATTTTAATTGAATCGATCTTTTGAAGCCTTATTTTAAATGTATCATAACTGAAAGAGAATTTGTGACCATATACGGTAAAAAGACCTGCCTCAACAATACCGTCAAAAGCAAGACTCCTGTTCTTACCTATTACGAGCTGTTTGTTATATGGATATATTTTAATCTTCTGGGAATCGCTCAGAAGGAAACCGGATACTCCATTAACTGTAAGTCCGAATTTTTTCAGATCGAGAACAGCATTATCTGTAGGAGACTTTGTCTCACTCAATATGGTTATAATATCATAGTCCTTCTTTTTTGCATATGAATCGAGGAAGTCCCTGGTCTTTTTCTTTATCGTAACTTCATTATTTACACGATCATAGAAAACGAAACCCCTGGTTGCCATATCTATACACAGTCCTGTGACCGCTTCCTCCGGTTTATCCAGCCATTTGGCAAATTCACTAACAGGAAAGGTCTGGGAATAAAACCATTCTGCAAATTTTGTGAGACGGTTCAGCGGATGGTAATCGTCGAGTCCCATCAACTGTAAAAAATATTCCGAATTAAAAAAAGAGCTGGATTCGAATTTTGCCTGACCCATAGAGGCTCCTCTGGCGCGGGAAAGAACGATTTTTGATTCGTTCATATTCCATGACAAGTATTCAAAATACATGTCGAGGTTGTGAAATGAATCAAAATAGGGGCTCTTAGAGACAGGATTATTTGTACGGAATAAGTTTACCTGTTTGGTTTCAGCAAAATATGAAAATCCCAGATTTGAATGGTAGATTGAATCCTTATCAAGATAAAGCGACATTGATGTTTCCATGCTTGTTAAACCGCCCTTTGAAAAGAGAAACTCTTTTGAACTGATTTTAAGATAGAGAGTATCATTTCTGAAAAGAGTGATCTTCGCCGGGATAGCATTCTTACCCGTTCCTTTTACATTGGCTCCTTCAAATGTAAGTCCCCCCTCGTAGTTGACCCCGGCATACATCTTTTTTATCCGGAATTCTTTTTTATAAGTTTCAAAACGAGGGTAGTTGGCTTTTGCTTTATTACTGAAACTCACTGCCCTATCGGTAAGTGATCCTAAAACAGGTTCTTTAAAATAGGTGCTATGAGTGAGCCTTGCAGAATCAATAGTGAAACTGCTTTTTACCATATCAATTGAATAATCAGTAAGTTCAGCAAAAACATCTTTCCTGGAATACCCGGCTTTTTCCCAGGTGATGATACCTTTTTTGCCTGAGAAAATCTGGGTCTCAGGATAATAAGTGCCTGTGACATCGTACAGTTCAGTACTGTCTTTTTGTGAATAACAAGTAAGTGTAGCTTTAGAAACAGTTACATAAATAGCAGTGTCGTGCAAAAATTTAAGTGTAGTGTTTTTTACTTTCCATTTAACACTTCCCGATTCGCATAGCACATTGTCTTTTATCATTGAGCTGCTATTCTTAAAATATTTGTCGATATTATCATTTGTAAACTTCTGGCTAACTGCTATTTCACTTACTCCTTTGAGCCAGTTTGTGAAAGAAGAAATATCATGTTTATACTCAATAAAATAATTAAGGGTTAAAAGAAAATCATTGAAATGAGGAACAGGTCGCATAAGTCGGGCTGAAAGCAGGCTGGAAACATCAATTATCTTTTTCATTGTTGCATTACTGAATGCAGCACTATCCCATCTGACAAGGAATGTACTAAGGTTGGTAAGTTGTTCGGGCTTGAGGTTTGGTCCCATAAAAGCTGTCAGTTCATTCCTGAATTTTGCGGGATCTCCTGAAAAAGCAGATTTGGTTTGGGAATAGGATATACCAGTCGCCACCAACAGGACTAACTGAATCAGAATAGCCAGCTTCTTTGACATAAAAATGTTTTTTACTTAACTCATTTTATTGCCTCCACAATGGCTGTGAAATCCTCTTTCTTAAGAGCCGCACCGCCAATCAAACCCCCATCCACATCAGGTTTAGAGAATATTTCTGCTGCATTCGATGGTTTGCAACTTCCTCCGTAAAGAATCGGAAGCTTTTTAGCGCAGTCATTCCCATATTTTTCTTTGATGAGGTCGCGGATATATTTATGCATCTCCTGCGCCTGATCGGATGTTGCCGTCAAACCGGTCCCGATAGCCCATACAGGTTCATAAGCCACAACAATCATATCCATTTGTTGAATGGTCAGACTGAATAATCCCTCTTCCAGTTGTCTCCTTACAATAAGGAAATGTTGTTCTGCTTCACGTTCTTTTAGTACTTCACCGCAGCAAAAGATAACCTTCAGTCCACTGTTTATAGCGAGTAATGTCTTTTTATTCAGAAGCTTATCGTCCTCATGATAATAAGTTCTTCGTTCAGAATGTCCGATTATGACATATTGAGCACCGGTACTTTTAACCATCCAGGCCGAAACTTCACCGGTAAAGGCTCCAGATGCTTCAGAGGCACAGTTTTGTGCACCAAGAGCTACCTTTCCGTGTTTAAGAACTTCGGCAACACCAGCAAGATGAATAAATGGAGGGCATAAAATTACCAACGCCTTGTCTGAAGGTTTTTCTTTAAAATATTTCTCAATTGACCCTGCAAACCTAAGTCCTTCTGCCAGATCCATATTCATTTTCCAGTTACCGGCAACAATCTTCTTTCTCATAAATCTCAAAGTTTAAATTAAATTATATTTTTTAGTATTTATTTAAAGGTGAGTGGAGCATGATGCATTTCTATTTATCAGAAAGCTTACCGAACCACTCCTCTTCCGGAACATTTGCCCATGACCATTTTCTGAGAATTATTCCATCTTTAATTAAAATGTAACCAGGATTTGCCCTTACCATGGTTTTTAAAGTAGTTTCGTCAACAGAACAGAACATCAGCCCGTTGTTATAACTTCTGACCTCTTCCGTCACCGATGATGTCAGAATATAAAAGTTAATTCCATTTGCATGGCAATAATTTCCAAGTGCAAAACCTCCTAACAAACTTTTATTACCGGCTTCAGCAAGTTTTTTGGAGATCATTAATACAGAATAACCCGGGAAAGATAGCACTTTTTGAGTGAGGTCCTCCCCATTTAACGTGGTAATAATAAAATCGTGAATAGGGGGTTTATAACCACTTTTAATAAGTATTGATTTCTGATCGACAAATTTCCAGGTTGAATCATCAGAAGGATAGTTATTGAGATTAAATTCTTTTTTAATCCCGTTTTTTTCATATATGAAGGTCGTACGGTACTCATCACCGGATAGACCATCGGGAATGACCATTTTATCGGCAATTTTAACTCCTGTTTTATAAGGGAGAAAATCGATGACCGGGAGATATCTCAGGTTGGCACCTGCGAACAGGACGAAAACAATTATAACGCCAGCTATCACTACCCATTCAACAGTCTTGCTGAAGAGCTGTTTAATATGTTTTCTCCACGCAAAGAGTACTATAACCATGGCAATTAATACCATGTTCTTTCCAAAAGTCTGCCAATTGGTAAGATGTATTGCATCACCAAAACAGCCGCAGTCAGAAACCGGGTTTGTTAAAGCAAGTATGAGGGTGAGAGGAGTAAAGATTATCATAAGAATAAGAGCACCCAATATTCCTGTTTTTTGCCGGAATCCGGTAAGTACAGAGAATCCTGCAATAAATTCTGCCGTACATAAAAAAATTGCCAGTGGCAGTCTCAGACTGTTAAGAAAAGCAATATTGAATGCCTGAAAATAGTCGTGAAATTTATAAGCTGAACCAAGAGGATCAATTGCTTTGACCGTACCCGAGAAGATAAAAACGAGGCCAATAATTATTCTGCAGATATTCCAAAAAATCTTCATATCAAAGGAGCTTTTTTTCTTTGAATATTTTTATAATAAGATCAAATATTTCAGAAGAATTCAGCATCACTCCATCGTTGTTACTGCAATTCACAACTGCTAGCCGTTCATCTGATTGTGAAACTCTAAGGTATATATCCCTGACCTTTTTCTGAAACACTATACTCTCTTCATGAATATCTCTGGTTCCGTTAAGATAATCCCGGTCATTTCCGGTCCTGGTCTTTGCTAAATTCTTTTCTGTGAAGGCAAACGGTACATCTAGGAAAATATTTAAGTCGGGCTGAGGTATGGCAAAATGGTTAAATTCAAGTGAGAAAATCCAATTCATGAGTTTATCCTGTGACGATACCTCAGGAAGCTTTGCACACTGATAAGCTATATTTGAATACGTATATCTGTCGAGCAGGACAACTTTTCCCTCCATCAGCCAATTGCGTATTACCGGTGAGGCATCTTTTCTATCGCCGGCATATAGCATTGCAACGAGGTACGGATCGACATCATTCAGTGAACCGAATTCACCTCTTAAAAACCTGGCGATCAGCTCACCGAAATATGGTGTTTCAGTTCTGGGGAAATGCAGGTATTCACAGTTATATCCCTTCTCAGAAAAGAAGTCTTTTAACAACCTGATCTGAGTTGATTTGCCGGCACCATCCACCCCTTCTATAACAAAAACCTTCATTGTTCAAATGATTACATATGGTACAAATGTAATAACCCCCGGGCAAAGATGGAAATGTATGATTGGTTTATTCCAAATTTCGTTAAATTCGGCTATTCTTTAAAACTATGTTTCCGGAAAAGCCACGGTATATTAACACAAGAGGTGTATTACTTGACCTTGAGATTCCCAAAGTTATGGGAATATTGAACATTACACCGGATTCCTTTTATACTGGTAGCCGGTATATTGCTGATGAAGAGATACTTAAGGCAGCCATAGAAATGCTGGGCGATGGCGCTGATATACTTGATATAGGAGGATACTCCTCTCGTCCCGGTGCAAAAGATATCTCTCCTGAAGAAGAAAGTAAACGTGTTCTAAAAGCAATTAAACTGATAAACAGGGAACTTCCCCAGGCGATAATATCGGTTGATACCTTCAGGGCGGATGTGGCCCGGCAGGCAGTTGTTGAATGTGGAGCCAGCATGATAAATGATATCTCCGGAGGGGATGCAGACAATAAGATGTTCTCAGTTTTGGAGAATCTGAATGTGCCATATATAATGATGCACATGAAGGGAAACCCGAGAACCATGCAGGATAATCCGGTTTATGAAGATGTTGTTGCTGATATTCTGAAATGGTTCGGCGAAAGGATATTCAAGCTTAAGTCGGCAGGAGTGAAAGATTTAATTATTGATCCGGGATTTGGATTCGGGAAAACTATCGATCAGAATTTTGAACTGCTAAAGAGACTTGGAGATTTTTCTATAGCCGGATTGCCGGTTCTGGTCGGTGTATCGCGAAAATCGATGATCTGGAAAACATTAAATATTACTGCAGATGTTGCTCTTAATGGAACAACTGCTTTAAATGCAGTTGCCCTGTTCAATGGTGCTGATATTCTGAGGGTTCATGATGTTAAAGAGGCCGTTCAGACTGTAATGTTAGTCAGGAAGATTAAAAATTCCGGGTAAAAGTAATAAAGACAAAAGACAAAAGGGAAAAGACAAAAGTAAAGAAAGATGCAAGGTGCAGGTTGCAGGTTGCATGATAAATGGTTTGTTTAGTGTAGCATCGACCATGCACCATGCTACTACCGATAAGACTAAAAGTTAAATTTTAATTACAGCAATATGCCATTTCACATAACCATTCCCGATATAATAGATATTTTCCTTGTAGCCCTTATACTATTCCAGCTTTACAGACTTATAAGAGGTACGGCTGCATTGAGTATCTTCCTGGGAATTTTCTTCATCTACCTTTTCTGGCTTGTTGTAAAAGCTTTGAATATGGAGCTTATAAGTGCTTTACTAGGACAGGTTATCGGCGTAGGTGTTATAGCTCTTATTATTGTTTTTCAACAGGAGGTCAGACGGTTTTTACTCGTAATAGGAAACAAATATATTTCGAGCAGCAGGTTTTCATTCAGCAGGTTTTTCTCATTGGTCAGAAAAGAACCAGGAAGTCCCAGGGAGGCGGAAGAGATAGTAAAAGCATGTGAAAGGCTGGCTTCAACGAAAACCGGAGCCCTGATAGTTATCGGCAGAAAAAGCAGTCTTGATATATATTCCGAAGGTGGTGAGATACTTAAAGCTCAGATTAGTGCAGAGTTACTAGAAACGATATTCTTCAAAAATACACCTTTGCACGACGGCGCCGTTCTGATTGAAAGAGGCCTGATTCTTGCTGCCAGGTGTCCTTTACCAACTACGGAACAGGTCGCCTTACCTCCCCGTTTCGGTATGAGGCACCGGGCTGCTATCGGAATGTCTGAACATTCCGACGCCATTATAGTGGTACTCTCTGAAGAGTCAGGCTATATTTCGGTCGTTGATACCGGTGAGATCAGGGAAAATATTTCTCCCAATGATCTCAGGAATATACTTCTCATGGAGAAAGTGTGGTAGGAAAATCCGGCGCGCGGCCTGCGGTGTGCGGTGAACAGTGTGAGATTAAACAAAACCACACACCTCACTCCAAATAAGATTTAATCACTGTTGCTTGATCTTAATATTTTTATGACGTAAATTTGATTTGATGTCTGTCTAAAAAATTTAAGCAATGAGATCCAAATTTTTAAAACTTAACAGCCGCGATTTTATAAACGGATTGATAGTGGCAATGTTTTGCACCTTCATAACAGGATTTTACCAGTTTATTGCCAGTGGCGGTATTATTAACTGGATAACTGTGAAGCCGGTAGTTATTGCTGCGATAGGCTCAGGTGTCTCTTATCTCACTAAGAACCTTCTGACTAACTCCAGGGGTGAATTTATGAGAGGAGAGAGATAGACTAAATGCCTCACCCACTCCCGTCCCCCGCTCCCAGGAGAGCGGGGGATGAAAAGGCCACGCCATGGCATGCCCCGGTACTTTTTGTGAGAAACTATCTAATCTAGTTTATCTTATACAACATCAGCGTCTCAGCATCCTTTATATAAATGTTGTTCCCTGCAATTACAGGGTATGAATAGATTGGTTTATCAGAGACTTTGTACTTGACCACTTCCGAATATATTTTTCCGTCCGGTTTCAGAACAATCAGGTTATCTGTGCTGGTTAAGCCGATTAAGACTGGTCCGCAGTCAACTATTGTTGAAAAATCGCTGTTGACAACATTATCGATCCAGGCTGTTTGTCCGGTTCCAGCATTGAGGCAATATATTCTTTTCTGATCTGTAAAACCATATAGAAATCCATCTTTAAGAACAGGCGTGTTCCATTTTGCACCGACTTCCGGATTGCTCCAGATTTCCTTCATAATATATTCATTACCTGATTTCTCAATCTTAATTGCTTTTATTCCGGTACCCTGACCGGTTAAATAAATTGTTTGTTCGTCAATATACGGACTGACGCAGTTATAATACCTCTGTTGGACCGGAGTAGCACTCTGGCAGAGCAGTTTGCCATCGGCTAAGCTGAGAGCCACAATGTTTTTTTCTGTGATGACTATCAGAAGTTTTTTCCCTTCAATGGTCATAACTGATGGTGATGCATAAGCTGGTCCGTCACCTGACCATTTCCATTTTTCGTTACCTGAGGTCAGGTCATAAGCAACCACCTGGCCATCATCCTTTTTCCCGATATGGATAATACAAACTCCCTCAATTATGATAGGAGAGGTTCCGGTAAAGAAAGCCGGAAAAGCATTTGTGGGATTATCTTTTCTCCATAACAGTTTCCCGGTTGCTGCATCGAGGCAAGATAGAATACCTGCGGCACCGAATGTCACTATCTTACCGTTTGAAATTGCCGGAGTGCCCCTGGGACCTGGATGTTGGGAAGCCGATGGACCTGTAACTGCCATGGAAGCATAACCGTTTTTCCACAGCTCTTTCCCTGTAGCTGCATCAAGACAGAGTATTACCTCCTGATCGCCCTGCCTGGTATTCAGATAAATTTTATTTCCAACGAGGACTGGGGTGGCATCACCAAAGCCTACAGTGACTTTCCATTCCTGTTTAAGTTCTGCCGGCCATACGGCAGGCACTTTAAATCCGGTTACTTTGCTGTCGCGGTTTAGTCCGCGCCATTGAGGCCAGTCCTGTGAAAAAGAGTTTGTTGAGCTGAAAATAAAAAGGGTGGCCAGCATACTGATTATCAGATTTACTTTTTTCATGGCTTTCTTGTTTTAAATCGTTATAAGTGTAGTATGTAAATTTAAATTTTAATAAAATGAAATCCAAAAAAAGGTTTAAATTGCTCTAACTTACATTTTGGGATGAAACTGACCTGGACTTCTTTTGATCGATAGTTTAAAACATTATTCCGGGAAAGTAAAAAACAGTGAGCTGAATAAGAAAATGAGATAATTTGAAAACTAAGGAATATTGAATTACCAGGCTAAAACCAAATATGAACTCATAGACGAATTGCTGAAATTGCAACGGGAGAATGAATCATTAAAAATATCATACTCGAAAGATATCAGTGAATGCATCAAGTTACTGGAGGAGCAACGTGTAAGAGAAAAGTATTATAGCACCTTGTTTGATGCAGTCGACGAGGGTTTCTGTATCGCCGAAGTGATTTTCGACGAAAATGAAAAGCCAATCGATTATCGTTTTCTAGTTATCAATCCGTCTTTCGAAAAACAAACAGGACTAACCAATGCAATAGGGAAGAGAATGCGTAAGCTTGCCCCGAAACACGAAAAGTATTGGTTTGAAATTTTCGGAAAAATCGCTAAAACGGGCCAACCGGAGCGCTTTGAGAATTATGCTGAGCAGTTGCACAGATGGTATGATGTTTACGCATTCCGTATTGGCCAACCGGAAAACCGACAGGTTGCCATCTTGTTTAACGACATTACAAGGCGTAAGCAAATTGAGGAAGCGCTGCGCCTGGAAAAAGAGAACTTTCGTCATTCTCTGGATGATTCCCCTCTCGGAGTGTGTATTGCCACGATGGAGGGAAATACAATTTATGCTAATAAGACTCTTCTGAATTTCTACGGATATGATAGTCTCGGGGAACTGCAAAAGACACCTTTAAAAAATCGTTATTCACCGGAAAGCTATGCCCAGGCTCAAAAAAGAAAGCGCCAAAGAGAACGCGAAGTCAAAAAATTCATTGGAAACACTCAACAAGCACCTTATTGATATCCATGAAAACGAGATATCTCAAATAGCTATGAACCTTCATGATGATATTGGTCAAAAGCTTACTACACTTAACCTAGATATCGCATGGCTGAAAAGCAGGATTGGAGTTCAGTCTAAGAACGTACGGGAAAAATTTGAAGAGATGACCGGTACAATAAAAGAAACAATTGAGAGTATCAGGGAGACTTCTTCATTATTGCGACCGGCAATATTGTTCGATCTTGGGCTGATTCCGGCTATCAAATCACAGCTAGGCAGGTTCGAAAAACAAACCGGGATTGTATGTCATTTTTATTATGAACCTGAAGAATTTAATTTTGAGGACCGTATTTCTTTAACACTTTACAGGATTCTTCAGGAATCATTAACAAATATAGCCAGACATTCAGGCGCTTCAACAACTGAAGTAGAACTGCGTGTCCTTAATAACAAAACTGAGATGATAATTAAAGATAATGGTAAGGGAATTGAAAAAGGTAAAGTTAACTCTTTAGGATCGATGGGTATAGCCGGTATGAAAGAAAGACTTAAAGCGGCTCATGGTAAAATAATTATCAGGGGTGAAACCGGGTCAGGAACCCAGATAAAAGTTATAATTCCATTAATAAAAGAAAAAAGCGATGATTAATATGCTTATTACGGACGATCACCCCGTTGTCAGGCGCGGTATAAGGCAGATTCTTGAGGATGATGAAAGAATTGGTATTGTTCAGGAAGCCAGTGACGGAAAGGCGTTGTTCGAAAAGCTGAAAGAACAATTATTTGATGTAATTCTTCTTGACATTTCTCTTCCCGGCAGAAGTGGTCTTGACCTGATAAGTGAGATAAAGAGAACTCAGCAATCTGCTTCAATTCTTGTACTAAGTATTCATTCGGAAGCTTTGTATGCCATTAAAGCATTAAAATCAGGTGCGTCAGGCTATCTTACGAAAACCAGTGCCCCGGAGGAACTTTTATCTGCTATTTGTAAAGTCTCCGGAGGAGAAAGATATATATCACAATCTCTGGCAGATACATTGGCTGATAATCTCATCTCTGATACTGAAAAGCCTCTTCATCAGTTACTTTCTCCAAGGGAGCTTGATGTTTTACGACTATTCGCAAAAGGAAATAAAATTATTCAGATCGCTGCTGCTCTATCGCTCAGTCCAAAAACCGTCAGCACTTACAGGGAAAGGCTGTTGGAAAAACTAAAACTTCACACAACATCTGATCTTATAAGATACGCAATAATTGAGGGGATTGCAGGGCAGAAGTAAAGCCAGCCAGTTCCCATTTTCAGCCAGCATCAACCTTCCTTACTTCAATACACTATTCGTCGTTTTGTAGTCCAAACCCCTACAAGACAATTGGATTTTCACTTATAATCAAATACACTAAAAATTGTTAACTTACAAAAATTGTGATAGATCTGCAATTTTTTAAAAGTTCCTTTAAGGAATTTTTAAATTAAGATTTTAATAGAAGTGTAGAAATACCACTTAAAGAAGGTATCAGATTTTAGAATCTTTACAAAAGTTACTGTCAGAACAGTTGTCATGTCTGCGATTAGAATTAAAACTGAGATTAAGAAAACCGTTCCCTGGAAACTGGTGATAATATTCCTTTGTTTCTCAGCTGCTGTTATTCTGCTTGGTATAACATTATATACATCGGAGAGAAATCTGATTTTTAAAGAACAGGGGAATAGTCTTAAAGCAATTGCCTCTCTGAAGATAAGACAGATTGAACAATGGCATTCGGAGAGAATTGCAGATGCAATAGTAATAAAAAATGACCTTCCCCTGATAAGGAGTATCAGGCAATTTCTAAATAGCGGCAACAATGACTTAAGGATTGAGATATCCCGCTGGATGAAATCAGTTCTAAATGGATATGATTATAGCAATGTTCTACTTATCGATACTTTACATAATGTCAGATTAACTGTTTCGCAATCAGATATTGTTCCCGGCGATGTAATAAAAAAAGACCTGAAAGAAGTTTTAATTAATCATAATATAATAATGACAGATCTTCACAGGTCTGAAGATATCCCCTGGATTCATTTAGATATCCTGGTTCCTCTTATTGACTCTGTGAGAAAGAAGGAGATTCCTGTCGGAATTATTATTCTTAGAGTTAGTCCGGAAAAGATCCTGTTTCCTCTTATTCAGTCATGGCCAATACAAAGTAAGAGCTCAGAGACACTGCTGGTTCGTAAGGAAGGCGATAGCGTATTGTTTCTTAACGAATTGAGACACAGACAAAACACAGCTTTAAATCTCAGATTTTCTATTAAAAATGGAAGTCTTCCTGCTTCAAAAGCTGTAAATGGAGTTTTAGGTCTTGTTCAAGGCATGGATTACAGAAATATACCGGTAGTAGCCTGGCTGGCTGATGTACCGGATTTCTCCTGGAAGATGGTAGCAAAAGTTGATAAGGAGGAAATTTTATTGCCACTAAAAAGGTACACAATTCTTATTTTCATAACAGTAGTTTTACTTATTCTGATAAATGCTTCGTTATTTGGATTCTGGATATGGCAACAGCGGATAAGCTCATACAAAAAGCTGCTTCAGAATGAAAAATCAATCCGCGAACTTGAGGAGCGATTCACAACAGCTTTCCGGATGAGCCCGGTTTCAATAACTCTTTCTTCGATGATTGATGATAAATTCATTGACGTAAATAGTACCTTCCTTAAAGATATAGAATACACCCTCGAGGAGGTTATCGGAAAAACTCCCAGGGAGTTGGATATCTGGGCCGATGAGGATGAGCGACTTTTAGTAAAAGATGAAATCAGGGAAAAAGGGGAGATATTTGCCAGGATAATCAGCTTTAAATCCAGATCCGGAAAGATAATCTACGGTTTGTCCTCGATATCGGTTGTAAAGGTAAATGGACAACCTTGTAATTTATCAACTATTGTAAATATTACCGAACGCATGAAGACCGAAGAGGAATTAAGGGAAAGCGAAGAAAGATTCCGGAGCCTTTATGAAAATGTCAGCATCGGAATTTACCGTACTACTCTTGATGGTCGCATATTGATGGCAAACCCTGCAATGATAAACATGCTGGGATTCGATTCATTTGAACAACTGACTCAGCGCAACCTGGAACTGGAAGGATACGAACCGGGTCATCCGAGATCAGAATTTCTTGAGACAATAGAAAAACAAGGCAAAGTCGTAGGAATGGAATCTGCATGGCAGCAGAGGAACGGGAAAACGCTCTTCGTACGTGAAAACGCTAATGCCATACGGGATGCTCAGGGTAGAGTCCTTTATTATGATGGAACCGTTGAAGATATTACCGATCGCAAAAAGACTGAGGAAGCATTGCGTGACAGTGAAGAACGGTTCTCAAAATCTTTCAGGAGTTCACCGATTTCCTTTATAATTGCAGACATTGAAGACGGTAAAATTATAGAGGTTAATGATGCATTCACAACTATTTCAGGTTTCACTCGCGAAGAAGCTATTGGCATGACCACGATCAATCTGGGAATATGGGTTCATGAGCATGATAGAGACCGTATTGTTGATTCTCTTCGTAAGGGGAATGCAGTTTTGCACCAGGAGACTCAATTACGTGCAAAGGATGGGAAGGTCCAAATTGTATTGCTGTCCGCACAGGTAATAAAGCTTGCAAATAGAAATTGCATTATTTCAAGTATAGAAGACATTACAGAACGCAAACGTGCTGAGGAAGCATTACAAGAAAGCGAGGAACGATTCCGGTCCATGGCAAATTCCATACCTCAGCTCGCATGGGTCGCCCGCGCAGATGGATTCATCTATTGGTATAATCAGCGCTGGTATGAATACACAGGTACCAAGCCGGAACAAATGGAAGGCTGGGGCTGGCAGATTGTGCATGATCCTGTGGTGCTGCCAAAAGTCATGGAGAAGTGGACAGGGTCGATCGCTTCCGGACAGTCTTTTGAGATGAGTTTTCCGTTGCGAGGGGCTGATGGGCAATTCCGTACTTTCCTTACACGAGTGTATCCATGGAAAGATTCAGAAGGGCACATAGTACAGTGGTTTGGCACTAATACAGACGTGGAGACTCTTATGCGAGCAGAAGAAATGATTAATCAGCTTAATGAGGAACTTGAACAAAAAGTCATCAAGAGAACAGAACTCCTCGAAGCTGCAAATAAAGAACTTGAAGCATTCAGTTATTCCGTATCACATGACCTTCGGGCTCCTCTGCGATCAGTTCATGGTTATACAAAAATCCTTATAGAGGAATATGAGGACAAGCTCGATGATGAAGGCAAAAGGATCTGTGGAATTATTTCCTCAAGTGCAACACAGATGGGAGAACTTATAGACGACCTTCTCAATTTTTCGAGAATAGGAAGAAGCAGTCTGAATCCATTGCTGCTTGATATGAAATCCATAGTTATCTCAGTTTTTGCTGATATCAGCAGTGCTAAAGAAAAGTCCAGAACAAAACTGAAAATTGGAAAACTCCATAAAGCATTTGGTGATGCTAACTTGATAAAGCTGGTCTGGAATAATTTGATATCCAATGCTATAAAATATTCATCAAAACAGAATATTTCTGAAATAGCGGTCAGTTCACAGCTGAAATATGACAGAATAACATATTCTGTAAAGGATAACGGAGTTGGGTTTGATATGAATTATAAACACAAATTATTCGGTGTGTTCCAGCGATTGCACGGTGAATCCGAATTCGAAGGAAACGGAGTTGGACTCGCAATTGTTCAAAGAATAATTCTGAAACATGGAGGTACGGTTTGGGCAGAAGGAGAAGAAGGGAAGGGGGCGACGTTTTATTTCTCATTACCAGTTCAAGATAAAAGACAAAAGTAAAAAGACAAAAGTAAAGAAAGTTGCTGGTTACTGGTTGCTGGTTCTGAGCAAGGCAATAAAAAACAAGCAACAAGCAACAAGCAACAAGATTTAATACTGACTAATAACGATATATCATGGAAGATTTTAATGCAATTGAAATTCTAGTTGTGGAAGACAATCCGCGCGATGCTGAACTAACTATCAGGGCTCTGAAAAAAAGTAACATGGCAAATAATATTTTAGTAGCCAGGGATGGGGCTGAAGCTCTTGATTTTTTCTTCTGCAGGGGAAAATTTAGTAAAAGAAGTTTTACTAATCCACCGAAAGTCGTTCTGTTGGATCTTAAACTTCCTAAAGTAAGTGGACTTGAAGTTCTTAAAACTGTCAAGGGAGATAAACGTACCTCTCATATCCCTATTGTTGTAGTAACCTCCTCAAAACAGGAACCTGATATGAAGGAAGCTTACGCACTTGGTGTTAACAGCTACGTTGTTAAACCCGTTGACTTTGACCAGTTTGTCAATGCAATGAGCAGCCTTGGGTTGTACTGGTTATTAGTAAATGAACCATTGAAATAAGTAGAAATAAGTAGAAATAATTTGAAATAAGTGGAAATACTTGGTAACAAATTATAAATGAATCCTATTAATCAGAAATAAGATTGATGTAATATGGCAGGAAAGTTGAAAATATTGTTCGTGGAGGATGTTGAAACCGATGCTGAACTGATTTGGCACGAAATTGAAAAACATAAAATCTCTTTCTCTAAATTACTTGTCGACAACAAGAAAGACTATATTGGGAATCTAAATGACTTCGAGCCTGATCTTATCATCTCTGATTATACTCTTCCACAATTTGATGGAATGACAGCTCTTTTACTTCGAAATGAGTTAGCCCCGTTAATACCGTTTATCCTGGTGACAGGTTCAGTAAACGAAGAAGTGGCTGTAGAATGTATGAAGGCCGGAGCTGATGATTACATACTGAAGAATAATCTTTTCAGGCTGGGTCCGGCAATTGTCAATTCTATAAGCAAAGCAAAATTAGCAAAAGAAAAAAATGCTGCTGTAGAAGAACTGAGAAAAAGCGAGATGAGGCTACAGAAAGCCCAGTCCATTGCTCACGTCGGTAACTGGGAGCTTGATCTCTCAAAAAAAACAATGTGGGGCTCCGATGAAGCATTGAGAATATATGGACTGAATCAGGAAACTCATGAAATTCTATATGATATTGCAAAAATAGCTCCTCTCTCTGAGTACCGGGCTATGCTTGACGACGCGTTGGATCGCTTATTAAAATATAATGAGCCCTATGATATAGAATTTAAAATAAAGCGGGGAAATGACGGGGAGATAAGATGGATCCATTCAAAAGCTGAGCTGATATTTGAGTCTTATGGTGAGCAGGTAAAAGTAGCAGGTGTTCTGCAGGATATTACAGATCGTAAAAGTTCGGAAGAAGCAGTCAAACATGAAAGGAGAACCCTGCGCACGCTTATCGATAACATTCCTAATCAAATTTATGTCAAGGATAAAGAATGCAGAAAAGTGATTGCCAATAAAGCAGATGTGGAGAATATTGGCAAGACAAAAGAATCAGAAGTTCTTGGAAAGACTGATATTGAGTTATTCCCGGGTCATATTGGTGAGCGTGGTTACGCCGACGATAAAAAGATCCTCAAAACCGGCAAACCCATTTTTGATCTTGAAGAGGAATTCATCAATGCAGATGGTATAAAACGATGGCTTCTTACAACAAAGATTCCTCTGCATGATAAGGATGGAAATATTACAGGTCTTGTTGGTATTGGTCATGATATCACACAAAGGAAAAAGAACGAAGAAGAATTGATAAGCGCAAAAGAAAAGGCTGAAGAAAGTGATAATCTTAAAACAGCATTTCTGCATAATATATCACATGAAATCAGGACTCCGATGAATGCCATAGTTGGATTTTCTGCTCTTCTTGGTGAACCTGACCTTGATAGCCGGACACAAAAATCATATATAGAAATAATTATGCAAAGCAGTGATCATCTGCTTTCAATTATTTCTGATATTGTTGATATTTCAAACATTGAAGCTAACCTGACGAAGACCTTGGAACATGAAATCAGTCTTAATAAAACTATTAAATCTTTATGTAATCAGTTTATTCCCAGAGCTGCAGAGAAAAAGATAGAGTTGGTTTGCGAAACCGGATTATCCGATTTAGACGACTTTATTCTTACTGACAGTACCAAATTAAATCAGATACTCTCAAACCTGATGAGTAATGCATTAAAGTTCACTGATAAAGGGCATATAAAGCTTCATTACAAGCTGAATGATAATTTTCTTGAATTCTGTGTTTCGGATACAGGCATTGGAATTTCACCTGAGAACCACAACCGAATCTTCGATTGTTTTTACCAGGTACAGAGCCAAGAAACAAGGCTCTATGAAGGAACAGGACTCGGGCTGTCGATATCAAAAGCTTATGTGGAACTTTTAGGTGGAAAAATATGGGTGTCATCCGAACCAGGCAAAGGAGCATCCTTTTTCTTTACAATTCCTTATAAAAAGCAAATTGTAAAAACCATACCTGTTTATGAAGATAAAGTTCCTGTAGATTTTGTTTTCCCTCAGAAAAAGATAATATTGGTTGCAGAAGATGTTGAGAGTAACTACAAATTGATCAGGTATTTTCTTTCAGGTTCAAATACAGAAATACTTCGTGCTTTTAACGGAAAAGAAGCAGTTGAAAAATGTCTTACTATTAGTAATATTGATCTGGTTTTAATGGATATCAAAATGCCGGTTATGGATGGTTACACTGCTGTAAAACTGATTCGCGAAAAGAACACTACAATTCCGATAATTGCCCAGACTGCCTACGCTGATGATAAGGAGAGAGCAATAGAATGCGGATGTACAGGTTTTATTTCAAAACCATTTGATAAAAAAAACCTGATAAAAGTACTGAGTGAATTTATTTAGGGAAAAGTTTATCAAGAACATCTATGACCATTTCTTCGTTATTGTCAGAAGATTTTGATTCAGCTGTATTATTAATTAGTTCTTTCTTGTCAGGGAACATTTTTACCAGTGATTTTTTGGTGAGCTGGATCCTGTGGAATGAGCTGTCGGCGCTCATAATGTAATACTTGTAGTAGGTGGTGTATTGATCATAACGTCTGTCAGCACCATAAACCTGTTTATAGTCAGCCTCAATAAGTTTTTTAACCGGAAGTTTTATAAATTGAAATTTCCCCTCCTTTAAGACCTGAAAGAACTTTTCCTCTTTACTATCCTTTTCCAGCCGTCTTCCATCGGTTGTTCTGAAAATCATCTGTGCTCCATCTTTGTCTATTTTTACCTCCCTGATAATTGCTGAAGGAATTGAAACCAGTTTTCCGGTTTTGGGATTCATGAATATTAAAGAGTTCCCTATGAGGTCAAGATTGGATTTAAGTTGAATATAATAATCCTCACCTTTAACTTTTAACATTGAAGTAAGTAGTGTGTCGAATAATAGAGGACTACCCTTTATACCTTCATATCTGGTATCGAACCCAATACCACCGGTTGAATACCGGGCAAGGTTCCCGATAGCATTGAGATTCTGTTCTGCTGTTAACCCGGTTTGATAGAGGGTATTGCTTTGTGAATATGTTCTGTTAATGATCAGAATGAAAACAATGAGTAATAAAATCCTTTTCATATTTACTTTCCTGCTTAAATACAAATCAATCTAATGAGATGTAAAAATAAAGAATTAAAATTGAAAATATGTTAGTCATTGAATTCAAAGGTGCAGCGCAACGTAATATTTATGAAAAATCTTTACCATCTTTGCCGTTAATTGAATAAAGGATTGAAATCTTAATTATCCAATTTATATGAAAAAATTAATTGTAATTATTATGGTATTGGTGAGTTTCTTCGGCTTAATGGGCAATAAAAGCGCTTCAGATCCTTCAACTTGGAGTGATAAGAAAATCGATAAATGGTTTGAAAAAAGAGAATGGGCGGAAGGATGGACAGTGTCTCCCGATGCATCGATAAACCGAAGAGAATTTGCTATATCTTATTTCAAAAACAAATTGAGATGGGAAAAAGCATTTAAGTTCCTTAAAAGCAACGATTTATCGAAACTGGAACTGAAACGCTTCGATATTGACGGAGATAATCTTTTTGCCACAGTAAGTGAGTATCTCAGCAAAAATGAAGAAACAGCAAAATTTGAAGCTCACAGAAAATATATTGACATACAGTATGTAATTGTTGGGAAAGAGGTGATGAATATTGCTCCGATGACAACTGTTAAAGAAGTTCTTACTCCATATGATGCCACTAAGGATATTGAATTTATAACAGTTGATAAAATAGTTAATTATAATGCTTCTCCTGCCAATTTTTTTATTTTCTTTCCTGGCGACGCCCACCGTCCGGGATTAAAAGACGGTGTGAACTCTTCAGTTCGTAAAGTGGTCGTGAAGGTGAAGGTGGATTAAAAGGCATCAGGTGTGAGGCGCGAGGAAGAAACAACATGTCGCCTGTCACCTGTAGCCTGTCGCCCGACGCCCATTTTGTGACACTTCAAACCGGATTTTCACTGAACATTATATCATATTCATGGTTATACTTTAGTATTGAAATAATCCGATGGTGACACTATATGATCTCAATGAGGGAGAAGAAGGGGTAATTCTGAAGATCAAAGGGAGAGGTCAGTTCAGGCAGCGGCTTTCAGAAATGGGATTTATTGTCGGAAAGAAGGTGGAAGTAATTAAAAAAGCACCACTGAGGGATCCTATTGAATATAAGATAATGGGGTATCATATTTCCCTTAGGAACAGCGAGGCTCAGCTTATTGAGGTTGACCGGGACATCAAAATAAACCAGTACCAGTCATCTAACGGTGTCCTTATCAGTGAAGAAGAAAATGGTTCGTGGTTAGAGAAAACCCGACAGATCCAGGTAGCTCTGGTCGGGAATCCTAACTCGGGGAAGACAACACTTTTTAACTTTGCTTCAGGTTCTAAGGAAAAAGTCGGTAACTACGCCGGTGTTACAGTTGATTCAAAAGAGGCCACATATAAACAATCAGGTTATACTTTTTCAATTGTTGATCTTCCCGGGACCTATTCAATAAAAAGCTATTCTCCTGAAGAAATATATCTGAGGAATTATATTTTTGAAAATAAACCTGATATTGTTGTCAATGTAGTTGATGCTTCTAACCTGGAAAGGAATCTGTATCTGACTTCACAGTTAATAGATATGGGGGTACAGATTGTTATAGCTCTGAATATGTACGATGAGCTGGAGAAGAAAGGAGATATACTCAACTATATTTCCCTGGGAAAATTAATTGGAGCACCGCTAATTCCCACAGTAAGTTCAAAAGGGAAAGGAATAATAGATCTCTTTGACAAGATTATAGAAGTATATGAGATCAGAGAACCTATTGTACGTCACATACATATCAACTATGGAACCGAAATTGAAAACTCCATTTGTGCTATACAATCAAAAATAAAAATCGAAGAGAACAGAGCCTTCACTAATATTATATCAGCGCGGTACCTTGCTATTGAATTGCTCGAGAATGATAAAGAATATTCAAATAGTATTACGCGATGTATAAATTCAAAAGAAATAATTGATGTAGGAAAGAAGGAATATAACAGACTTGAGAAGTTATATTCCAATCCTGTCGAAACTGTTATAACTGATCTCAGGTATGGTTTTATTTCAGGAGCATTAAAAGAAACTCTTAAAATTAACAAAGTTGAAAGGTTAAGGAAAACTAAAATCATTGATAACTATCTGACAAATAAATATCTGGGTATCCCTATTTTTGTTTTTTTTATGTGGCTCACCTTCTTTACAACATTTAAACTTGGAGGATATCCGAAACACTGGATGGAGGCAGGTATCGGAAAATTATCGGGATTAATATCAGGTAATCTCGCACCGGGAATAATCAGGGACTTTTTGGTTGAAGCACTTATCGGAGGTGTTGGAGGGGTGATTGTTTTCCTTCCCAATATTATCATACTTTTCATGTTCATCTCATTTATGGAAGATACCGGATATATGGCAAGGGCTGTATTCATAATGGACAGAGTGATGCATAAGATCGGTCTGCATGGGAAATCATTCATTCCGCTTTTCATGGGTTTTGGCTGCAATGTTCCGGCAATAATGGCAACAAGGATCATTGAAAGCCGCAGAGACCGTCTGATAACGATGCTGATAACACCTTTTATGTCATGCAGTGCCAGGTTGCCAGTTTACATACTTTTTATAAGTGCATTTTTCTCTAAAAACCAGGGTTCAGTTTTGTTTCTGCTTTATGTTCTGGGAGTGTTTTTTGCAATATTATCAGCACTGTTTTTAAAGCGGGTCTTTTTCAGATCGGAAGAGATCCCTTTCGTAATGGAACTTCCACCTTACAGAGTTCCAACCATCAGAAGTATTTTTAAACATGTCTGGTTCAGAACAGGTTTATACTTTAAAAAGATTGGAGGTGTAATTCTTCTTGCAGCCATAATAGTCTGGATATTAAGTAATTTTCCAAGAACAATTGCCTATTCACGAAATTATTCAGATGAAATTTCTAAAGTTGATAAGTCTGAGCAACCTCTAAATAAGAAAGATGAATCGGTAAACAAACTCATACTGGAACAAAAGAGTGAAAAGCATAGTAAATCTTTTATGGGTATGATCGGACGTTCCCTCGATCCGGTTATGAGACCTCTTGGATTTGACTGGCATCTCAGCGTCAGCATACTTTCAGGATTAGCTGCAAAAGAGGTTGTTGTAAGTACGTTAGGTGTTATTTTCCAGGCTGATAACTCATCGGGAAAGGAATCATTGGTTGAAAAGATTCAATCTCAAAAAGATTCCAATGGCAAAACAATGTTCACACCACTCATCGCATTCTCATTCATGCTGTTTATTCTTACCTACTTTCCGTGTGTTGGAGTGGTTGCGGCTATCAGAAGAGAATCAGGAAGCTGGAAATGGGCTGCATTCACAGTCTTTTATACGACAGGAATAGCATGGTTGTTATCTTTTACAGTATATCAGATAGGAAGAATATTGATTGGTTAGAATAATCTCACTTGTAACCTTACTTCCGGGTGGCGTAAGGTAATAAAAAAGGCTATCCATGAAGGATAGCCTCTAGAGGTATCCGATAAACTTTTATTATCTCGAATTAATGTAGATATTTATAGCGATATAATCTACAATATTCTCGGCAAAATACATATCGTGAAGTGAACTGACAAGTGTTTTTAACTGTGTAAGCGGCAGGCCTATCAGTGTACTCAGTGAAGTGGTTGTTCCATCATCAAAAGTGAGGAGAATATCCCTTTTATTGCAAATTGTGCCAGTAGGGTCAGCACTGTCGGTGATTTTTGCTCCTGCTTTTTTCTGAAGAACTCCATTCATGTAAACCTGTATGGAATCAATTCCAAATCCTCTCTTAATTTCAACGTTCCCAATTGTTAAATCATATTGTTTTTCTATTTTGTGAAAGCTCTTCCATACATAAAGTGTTGTCTCCATCAAAAGTGCATTATTATCCTTAAGAAGGGTAAACGATGATTTAGATGTATCACCCGATTGCCATGCTGTTGATATACCATATCCGCCGGTGAAGGTGTATTTAGAAGAATTAGACTGGTTCTTAAAAGAGGTTGAAGCAGTTGAAATATCAAAACTTCCCAAATCTGCCGAATTAAGGGTAAGACCGGCAGTAAGTTTGTAATCAAGACTATTCCATGAGTTAAAATAAAGATGATAATCAGATGCAGTTATTGTAAAGTCATTTTTAAGAATTGAATCTGGCTTTATAAAACTGTGAAGATACCTTGGATGAAAGATCAACCTCTGAGGTAAATTGACAATCATCATATTACTGGTACTGGTCTTTTTAAATAGCCTGTAAGGAAACTCGAAACTGTGATGCATTGGAATTGTATCGAACTGATAATCATAAATACCGGCTACCAGTGCAAGTGTTATACTATCTTTAAACGTGGTTCCCGGAACATTAACCCTTGCAGTAGGATCACCACCTACAGAAAGAATCTGATAACCTTTTGTTGCAGAATCTTACTGAGTGCCGTATTAATGTCAGCAACATTTTTATCAATTGACTGTTTCAGGCTTAGTTGTTGAGATGTATCAACTTTGGAGCAACTCCAGCCAAGCAGGCCAAAAACGACTGCAATTACTAAACTATTCCTTTTCATAACTTTAAGTATTAATTTTACCTTCACTTTATCCATCATAAAAACCACAAAAATTATACCATGTTTATTAATGGAACACATAATTTATCAATAAGTTCATTGTATCAACTGTACACAACCTTTTCAGCTATATAACGTGAAATTTTATGAAATGGTATTTTAGATTATTTAATATTTGATTTTCTGGCAATATTGGATTTGCAGAAAACTCTTAATGCAAAAATGTCACATCCCCTACTTTATTAAAATAAGTTCCATCGGCATACCGGCCTACCGCTTTCCAGACATATACACCCTGAAGAGCCAGATTAGAATTCCCAAAATATCCATCCCAACCTTTTTGAAGGTCGTAGCTCTCGTAAAGTAAAACTCCCCATCTGTTAAATATCTGAAGTTTATACTCTATTACATTAGTGAAAAATGGTCTGAAGGTGTTATCATTTATTTGATTCTCAATCCAATACCCGCCTGTGGGTCCCGAACCGTTCCATTTAAACACGTTTGGAAATTTTATCTCTCCAATCTTGTAATCCACAACAATCGGAGATCTGTACATCGTTGAATCTGTACAACCGTCTATTGAGGTCACCTTCAGAGTTACATTATATACTCCTTCAGATACATATTTATGCCATGGACTTTCTTCTGATGAAGTGATCCCATCACCGAAATTCCAAAACCAGGAGAATCCATAATTTGAGATATTAGTGAAGACTACAACCTGTGCATTATTGATAACATCTGTCGGATAGACGTTAAATGCTGCTGTCGGATTCTGATATACTGTTATTGACCCTGTATGAGATGATCGACCTGCAATATTAGTTACTGTAAGCTTTACTATATAATTACCAGGTTCATCATAAGTGTGCGACGGATTCTTTTCACTTGAACCTGCTTTGTCTCCAAAATCCCATGAATATGTTTCTCCGTTTACACTCAGATTCCTGAACTGAACCACAAGAGGTGAACACCTCACGGTGTCAGGTTCGTAATTCGCCAATGGTACCGGAGGCATTAGAACTTTGATATGAATTGTATCTGTTCCTATACATCCATATTTATCCGGTAATGTTTGAAAGGTAATCACATGTATACCTACTCCAGCGGAATCGGGATAAAATTTATTATTAATTATTCCATTCCCTGTCATGTTTCCACCAGGGGGAGAAGCGGTTAAATCAACAGGAGGATCGTTAATGTAAAGAGTTTTTACCGGATTAATGTTTACCACAGGAGATGGCTTAACTGTAACAGTTATCTGATCGAAATCACTGCACCCGTTCGCATCAGTAATATCATATCGTACCACATGATTTCCAGTCCCTGCCAAACCTGGATCAAATGAATTATTCGAGACACCATCACCTGACCATGTGCCACCAGGATCGTGAGCCTTTAATGTAACCGGGTTACCTTCTATACATAAAGTATCAACAGGTGTTATTGTGGCATCGGGATCCGGTACAATCAGTATTATTGCGGTAGTAACAACAGGAGGATGATCTCCGTTAACAGGATCTGCAGGAGGACCGGGAATATTAGGATCATCATACGGATTACAGTAATTCCAGTTACGAAGAGTCACCTGAAAATACTGTCCGATCAGCTTATCATCAGCCACATTTATCATATCTGAATATACTCCGGAACCTGTGACTGGTCCGGGAAGAGTTATAATTGGTCCCGAAAACGGGAAAGATCTTAGTGTCCCGTTAATTGTTACCGGAAGACCCGTCATGGTAATGTCGGTTCCATATATCCATTGAACCCACCTGGTAAATAGATTAGGAACATCATTTTCCTGGGGAGGAACACAGTTAAACTGAGTCAGATCCTGAAACCTGACATTGGCGCTGTTTCCGAAACATACAGGATAAACAGTTGGGGAAATATGCATATGACCACTATTATGATCATCATTATCCCACACTGTAACTATTTGTTCCTGAGTAGAAGAGGTGCAAAGAACTCCATTTACGACTAAGGTTCCCTTTGGCCTGTAATTGCATTTATCGCCGGTAGAAACATATATATGATTTGCAGTGGCCTGAAACATTCCCGGCCCCAAATTTACTGCAGCTATAGTATTTATTGTGCCATCATCCCAATCATATCTGATCTGAACAGTTTTACCAGCATCATTCACTCCTGTGTAACTTACTTTCCAGTTAACGGATAATGGAGAACATAATTTATCAGGAGCAATAATATTTGCTTTTGACAATATATTACAATCCTGTCCATTAATATTTAATGAGATAAGTATTAGAAATGATGAAATAAAGAAAACCCTCATTTTTCTTCTTATCCAATAAAATTGAATTGTGTTCAAACAAGCTGACCATCCCTTTCGTGATATTATACGATTATACTCTGCTTAATGTTGCATATTTAGTACATCTTCTTTAGAAATTGAATGATGTAAAAGCAGCGAGCCAAGGATAGCCGGCAACCAGCAACGAGTAATCTGTCACCAGTAACCAGCAACCAGCAACATGTATCACTAAATGAGTGAAGTAGATGTTGCAGGAATTTTCTAACAATCCAAGTCTTACCTTTAATATTGAACAATCGTTATGACCGCTGCTTCAAGTCGTATGCCATTAGCACCTTTCCATGCCTGATAAACAAAAGTCCATTGGCTATAGCCAAATGAGCAACACGTGGTCCGGTTCCGGAAGTTATTTTAAATAAACTTACCAGTTGAATGTTATTTCCATCCAATTTAAATAAAAAGACTTTACCGCTTTTACTGTCGAAACATGCTATATCGCCATATACGGTAATGGCATATACTTTATTCATATAAACAGTAGGAGTGCAGCGACTCTGGGGCCTTCAGCAGGCCAAACCTTAAGCAGGTTTACCTCTCTGCTTACTCCATCCCTCATAGGGCCCCTCCACTGAGGCCACTGGGCAGAAGTATTTATGACTGAAAGAAAACATACCAATCCAATGATTATCCGAAAATAAATGAAGCTGTGTTTTTCATGGCTTAAATTAATTAGGTGAGAAATTCCAGAGCCAATGTATATAATAGGAGAGGAGAGTTTGTATTACAGGTTTGCCAAAACTAACGCCCGGGTTTGCCAGAATTAAAATGAAAAATCTGGTGGTATCGGCAGTGTATTTACTGACCTCATTGATCAGGCTGTCTCTCTCTCTATTAGGGTTTTGTCCATCAATAGTGGTAAATACAGCTGATGATATGGAAAGTAATATCCAAAACAAAATGTTACGAAAATGTTTCTGTATTAAAAGTGATATTAGAAAATCCATTTCAATACTTGTTTCCGGAAGTTATAAAACTGACTAAATTTATGAAAAAATATTAATTCACCTCAGAATTGGTACAAATCGTCATCAGGAATATCCGTACATTGGTAATGCAGTTTCAGACAATGCCCAATATCGCGATGCATTCAAAATAAAAAAGGCGGGTTTCAATTTTGTCCGATGTTCTCACTACCCTCAATCACCTGCCTTTATTATGGCCTGTGACGAATTGGGTATTCTGGTAATAGATGCTATTCCCGGATGGCAATATGCAGGTAATGAAGAATTTCAAAACAATAGTATTCGCGATGTGCGCCAGATGGTTAGGCGTGACCGGAATCATGCTTCTATATTTTTGTGGGAAGCATCCCTGAACGAATCCGGAATGTCACGGGAGTTCATGGAACGGGCACATAAGGCTGTGCACGAAGAATTGCCTGGTGCTGATGTTTATACGTGTGGATGGATTGACGATGTGTTTGATGTATTCATTCCGGCCCGCCAGCATGCCCGGCCCCCTTATTACTGGAACAGGTATACGGGTAAAAGACCTCTTATCATTGCTGAGTATGGCGATTGGGAATATTATGCACAAAATGCAGGATTCAACCAGACTGCTTTCGCAGGATTGAAACCGGAAGAACGTACTTCGCGACAGTTACGGGGATTTGGTCAGAAAAGAATGGCACAGCAAGCCCTTAATTATCAGGAATCACATAATGATAATCTGAATGGCCCTGCTGCCGGTGATGCCAACTGGCTGATATTCGATTACAAACGGGGATATGCTCCCGATATAGAGTCCTCAGGAGTCATGGATATTTTCAGGCTTCCGAAATTTGCCTGTTACTTTTTTCAAAGTCAGGTAGAAAAAGCTGAACCCATGATTTTCATTGCGAACTACTGGAACGATCCTAAGTTCACTAATGTTAAAGTTTACAGCAACTGCGATGAAGTGGAATTATCCCTCAATGGGAAGATAATTGCCCGCCAGAAACCCGACAAGGACAGAAATTCCGACAACCTGCGCCATCCTCCTTTTTCATTTAAAATTACCGGGTTTGTTTCAGGCAAGCTGGAAGCTAAAGGTCTTATTGGCGGAAAGGAAATGGTAAAAACCGAACGAAATTCACCTAAAACGGCAGTAAAAATAATATTGTCAGTTGATTTGAGCGGAAAAGAATTACAGGCTGGTAAAAACGATGTGGTTTTTGTCTATGGTTCAGTTGTTGATTCTGAAGGAACAGTAATTCCTGACGACAAAAGGGCCATAAAATTCAGTGTTGAGGGTGATGCGGAATTTATTGGCGACAATCCGCGTAATGCAGAAGCTGGAATATCGACCATTTTACTAGAGGCCGGATTGACCTCCGGAAATATACTAATCAAAGCAACCGCTGAAGGATTGACCTCTGCAGAAATGATTATTTCCAGCAAACAGTAATCCGGATCGGAAATCCTTCAACAATACTCGGTCACTACTCTTGCCGTTGCGCCATTATTTTATATACTCAATTTTCATATCATAGTCCCATTTATTGAAATATAGATTTCCTCCGTTCCATTCAACCTCTCCCCTCTGGAAATCGTAGGGTTCACTTCTCAAAAATTTCTTTTCCGGATGAAGAGGCCCCGATACTCCATCATTTACAATAAGTCTGTATGAATCAATACCTGAAAGATAGAAATCTTTTATAAACTGATTTTCTGATCTCAGGAGGTCATATGTAATACTCACAGGTATCCAGCCTGTCCCTTCATAATATACTTCACACCAGTCGTCCATGCTCTCAGCAGCGGGAGGTACCATCCATCCGCTTTGCCATCTTACCGGAATCCCCTTATATCGCAGCATTGACATGAAAAGAAATGTCTGCATACCGCAATCGCCTCTTCTGTTGGAAATTACATATTCAGGTATATTGGGGATAATAGAATACTCAAGTGCGCCTGTCCATGGAATATTTTCCTTAAACCAATAATAAATTTTTCTGACAACACTAACAGGATTATCATCATTTCCACAAATACTATCCGCCAAGTGTCTTATATCATCATTAAAACAGATATGGGGAAGCTGTTCTGATGTGAATTTCTGATAATTGTACGATTTTTTATCATAGGGCTTTATTTTAATAAATGACGTATTAAAATAGCTTGCATATGAAGTATATGAAAAGGAAATCTGAAAAACGGCCGGTACTCCCTTTTCAGAGAGTTCCTCCATATATATTGTACGATGAATTGCTGTGTCAGGAGCAATGATATACCGGGGATTTGAAGTGGTTAACAGTTTAACATCTTTCTGTCGGGGATAACCCTCTTTCGGCCATGGCAACCAGCAACGGATCTTCTCTCCTGCAGGCACAACATCAGGATGTACTGTAATCGAATATGTTATTTTCATACTTACAGGTAATACCTGATTACTTTGATTATCAGAATATTTATATATCTCTTCAACATGTTTTAACCGGAAGACGATTTCAGGTTTTTTTGATAATTCCAGCTGCCTCTCTTCCTTGTGCTCACGGAATTTTTTTAACAACAGAAGATTTGATGCAGCCCTTTTAAAATATCTTTTGTAGCCGTCGATCATTCTATATTCAATCATTCCATTCTTTTCCCAGTTGGATCTTTGCGCAGGTGAAACTGGCCCAATCAACTTTTCAATCTGAGTATCTACCTGCTTTTCTGTAACAGAAAAGTCAAGATTGATTCTTTCAGCAATCTGCCTGAGGGAATCTGTGATATGAAGAACATCTTTATTTTCCGTGCCGAGTTTCTTAATTGAGTCAGCAATCTGGATGACAGAGCTCAGATTACCTAAATCAAGGTTTTCTTGCATATCCTCTAAAACCTGATTGACATCAGAAGGAGTTCTGCAGCTAAAGAGAAGGATAATAAGTGAAGGGATAATGAACCTGATGTTTTTCATTCGCGGGAATTTCATATGATCAAAGTTAATTAAACTTTGGATCTTAGAGACTCACAGAGAAAATCCAACAATGAAAACTAAATTCTAATTGATTATTTTATATTTCTTCAGGATCTGTGATGTTGTCATCATGAAATCCATGTATTGCGAGCGATGATAAGGCAACTTATTTTCTGATTTCATTTTTGATAGCTTTCCTTTGAAACTATCAATCGTATTATGATTTTTGGAATCCATCCATTTTTCAATTTCAATTAAAATTGAACTGATAACCTCAATCTGGTTTAAATAAACTGTACTTACAATCTGTACACAGTCAGCTCCGGCAAGTATCATTTTGATTACATCAGAGCCGCTCATTATTCCTGAGTTGGCACATATTGATGCTGTCGTATTACCATATAATAATCCGGCGAAACGTAAAGGAAGTCTGTTGTCTTCTTTATTGCTGAGACTATATGGGAAAAGATGTTCTTCCGTATGGATATCAATATCAGGCTGAAAGAGCCGGTTAAAGAGGACAAATGCATCAGCTCCTGCTTTATCAAGTTCGGAAATGTGTTTAAGCGGATTGGTATAGTAAGGACTCAGTTTTACTGAAACCGGGATTTTTACGGATGATTTGACAAGAGAGAGAGTTTCAATCTGTTTCTTCTCTATATCTTCAAATTCCTTATCATCTTTTTCCGGCAAAGAATAGAAGTTGAGTTCCAGTCCGTCAATACCCGTCTCCTCAATTTTTTTTGCGTATTCCACCCATGTTTCATTATTAACTGCATTTATACTTGCAAAGACAGGAATACTCACTGATTCTTTTGCCTTTTTAAGTGCGATCAAATGTCCTTCTATATCCGAATCTCCTGATTTTGATTCAGGATACAGACTAATCATTTCTGCATTCCTTTCAGAATATTCTGTTTTACGTTCAGAAAGTTCAAGGTCTTCGAGTTGAATCTGTTCTTCAAACAGAGATTTATATACAATTGCAGCAGCACCTGCCTTTTCAATTCTTTTAAGGTTATCAATGTCAGTTACAATATTGCTTGCGCCGATGATTATGGGATTTCTCAATTCCAATCCCATATAGTGTGTTTTCAGATTTGCCATAGTCTTATTTTTTTGTTTTGAAAATGTATTGAGTGTTAGTAAAAAGTACTGACTCTTTCTTAAACAACAACAACCCGAAAAAGTTTCCGAAAACTTATAAGATAATGCTTAATGACTGAATATTTCCAGGTAATTCATAAATTTGGCAGTCATTTGAATTAAAATAATTTTACACACCAGATATGAAAAAATCAGGATTTTTACTTTTGCTTTTGTTTTCGTTTTTTAACATTCACGGCCAGGATGAGAAAATGAATCTGTTCATCAATAATCTGATGAATAAGATGACTATTGAGGAGAAAATCGGACAACTCAATCTCATAACTGCCGGAGGATTTGTTACCGGTTCAGCAATAAGTCAACAAACTCATCAGAAGCTTCAAACAGGTCAGATTGGTGGAACACTTAATGGTTTCTCAATGCCTTCAATGAGAGCTTTCCAGGATATTGCAGTAAAGGAATCGCCAAACCATATTCCTATCCTGTTTGGAATGGATGTTATCCACGGATATCGTACAATATTTCCTATACCATTAGCTATGAGTTGTATGTGGGATATGTCGCTGGTAGAAAAAAGTGCTCGGATAGCTGCCCAGGAAGCTACTACCAGTGGTATTGCCTGGACCTATTCCCCGATGGTGGATATTGCACGTGATCCACGGTGGGGAAGGATCGCTGAGGGAGCCGGTGAGGATCCATGGCTGGGTTCACAGGTAGCAAAAGCCCTGGTAAAAGGTTATCAGGGGAATGATCTTTCTTTGAGCAATACGATGATGGCATGTGTGAAACACTTTGCACTCTATGGCGCATCAGAAGCAGGACGTGATTACAATACCGTGGATATGAGCAGGATAACAATGTACAACGATTTTCTTCCACCTTATAAAGCAGCTGTTGAAGCCGGAGCAGGTAGTATAATGACTTCCTTTAATGTTGTGGATGGTATTCCATCCACCGGAAATCACTGGCTCCTCACTGAATTGTTGAGAGACCAATGGGGTTTCAAAGGATTTGTGGTTACAGACTATACAGCTATCAACGAAATGATTAACCATGGAATGGGAAACTTAAAATCAGTGTCAGCTCTTGCCCTGAAAGCTGGTACAGATATGGATATGGTGGGAGAGGGATTTCTTACAACTCTTAAAAAATCTCTGGATGAAGGCAAAATAACTGTTAATGATATCGACCAGGCCTCCCGGCGGGTATTGGAAGCAAAATATAAACTTGGCTTGTTTGATGATCCATACCGATATATGAATGAAGAAAGAGCCAAGAAGGATATATTGACACCTGAGAACCTTAAAACAGCCAGAGAGATTGCTGAGCGTTCTATCGTACTGCTTAAAAATGACAAACGGATACTGCCGCTGAAAAAATCCGGTACAATTGCAGTCATTGGTCCCTTAGCTAACAATAAAGGTGATTTGCTTGGTACATGGGCAATGGGCGGAGATCCCGAAGAAATATCTACAATTGTGGAAGGTATAATGAGTGTCGGAGGGAATGCTATAAAAGTTATCTATGCAAAAGGTTCGGAACTTACTGATAATCCTCTACTTGCAATAAATCCTAATCCTTCAGGTGTGCAGGGACAGTCGTTACCTGTAGAACCTGTAATAACTTCTGAGCAATTGCTTAATGAGGCTTTACTGGCAGCGAATAAAGCGGATGTGGTTATAGCTGTCCTGGGTGAAACTTCTGCATGGTCGGGTGAAGCTGCTAGCATGACTGAGATAGGTATTCAAAAAGTACAGCAGGATCTGCTGAAAGCTCTCCTGAAAACGGGAAAACCTGTAGCTCTTGTCCTGGTCAATGGTCGTCCAATGACATTAGGATGGGAAAATGAAAACTTAAATACAATTCTCGAAGCTTGGGCAGGTGGAACTGAAGCAGGAAACGCGGTTGCAGATGTTCTGTTCGGTGATTACAACCCTTCTGGTAAACTTACCACAACCTTTCCTTTAAATGTTGGTCAGATCCCACTGTACTACAATCATAGAAACACTGGTCGGCCTATAGATCTTACTAACAAATTTACATCAAAATATCTTGATAGTCCGAATGAACCTGTTTACCCGTTCGGATTTGGTCTTAGTTATACTACCTTTGATTACAGTGATATTAGGTTAAGCAAGACCAAGCTTAAGGGGAATGAAAAGCTAACAGCTTCCGTTATTCTGACAAATACTGGTAAAACAGCAGGAGAAGAAGTGGTTCAGTTATATATCCAGGACCCTGAAGCCTCCATTTCACGTCCCGTAAAAGAATTGAAAAACTTTAAAAAAGTTTTGCTTCAGCCGGGTGAAAAAAAGGATATAAGCATAGATATTACCACGGATGACCTGATGTTCTACAACAGCGATCTGAAATATGACTGGGAACCGGGTGATTTTATCATATATATTGGCACCAATTCAAGGGACGTAAAATCAGCAAAAGTGAACTGGGTAAAATGAAGAAGAAAGCAATATTGTATGAAACAAAATATTCCTTTTCAGATCATCGATTGGGTTTCAATTCCGTGTCAGAAAGGAAAGATGGTGTTAAAGTAATGATAATAGATGGCGATTTCCTAAAGCAAGTAAATGAATAGCAATTAATTGACTGCTTTCCCTTCCTCCATTAATACACTATAAAAATATCCATAGCCTAAATCTTTATCAAGTGCTATCTTCCCTTCGAAAGTTAACGTATCACCGACGGAGACCATGTTATTTGTGGTAATTGTAAGATCAAAACCCCCATTGAACTCCGAACCATCCTGAATATGCACCCAGTTCTTTCCCATTATTTCAGGATTAAACTTTGTAACCCTGCCCTTTACTTTAATAATCTTTCCGGAGAATGATTGTTTGTTGGTTAACAGGTTTGATATTGTTATGCAATCCTTGCATGGTTCAATTGAGATGTTCAATTTCTCAATCACAACATTTGAATTGGCTTTCTGACTCTTCATAGTCTGACCCTTCATGTTCTGATTCTTCTCAGTTTTGTCCGCTGAGTTCCTGACGAGTGGTCCGGAACCTGGTCCTTTGCAGGAGGATATTGCCAGTAATAATATAAGTGAAATAATTATTTTAATCATATTAAATCTTATTGTTAAAAATTGGTTTATATATGGATACTTCAATAATTATACTCCTTATGGGTAAACAGTTCATACTTAAGTGCAAATTTAACAAAATTGTTCATAGAGAAGTTTTTTTACTACTTTTGTCCATCATGTAAAAAAATCCCCAATAATTAAGATTTAAGTTTTGGACAGTTTATATATGTCCGTATAGTGAATATCTATGGATTTAAAGAGCGAAATCAGAAGAAGAAGGACTTTTGCAATCATCAGTCACCCTGATGCCGGTAAAACGACACTTACTGAAAAATTGCTTTTGTTTGGTGGTGCCATACAGACTGCCGGGGCAGTAAGAAGCAATAAGATCAGGAAAACGACCACCTCCGATTTCATGGAGATTGAGAAGCAGAGAGGAATATCCGTATCAACATCGGTAATGGCATTTGAATACAATAACATCAGGGTTAATATACTGGATACACCGGGTCATAAAGATTTCGCCGAGGACACATACCGGACACTATCAGCCGTAGACAGCGTGATCCTTGTAGTAGATTCTGTAAAAGGCGTGGAAGAACAAACCCGCAAACTTATGGATGTGTGCAGGATGCGAAACACACCTGTAATGATTTTTATTAACAAAATGGACAGGGAAGGAATCTCTCCATATGATTTGCTGGATGAGCTCGAACAAGAGCTAAAAATTGCAGTGTGTCCGTATACATGGCCTATTGGAAATGGCAAACAGTTTAAAGGAGTTTATAATCTGCATAAAAAAGAGGTTCAGATTTTTTCTCCTGAAAAAACCGGCATCTCAGAAAGCCTTATCAGCACAAAAGATATTAAGGATCCAAAACTAAGAGAATATGTAGGGATTGAGAGTATAAACAAGTTATGGGAAGAAATTGACTTTGTCAAGGACATGTTCGAATCCTTCAATATGTCGTTATATGGTGAAGGCTATTTAGCCCCATTGTTTTTCGGGAGTGCGTTAAATAATTTTGGTGTTTTGGAATTATTGGAAACCTTTCTGGAAATTGCCCCCTGTCCGGGAATTATTCAGGCGTCAGAACGTGCAGTTTCACCGGATGAAGAACAACTTACGGGATTTGTTTTTAAAATTCATGCCAACCTCGATCCCAAGCACCACGACAGAATTGCTTTCATGCGCATCGGTTCAGGGAAATTTGAAAGAAACAAGTTTTATTTTCATACAAGGTCAGAAAAAAAGATCAGGTTTTCTTCACCAACAAGTTTTATGGCTAATAATAAAAGCATTGTGGATGAAGCTTATCCGGGCGATGTAGTAGGTCTGTATGATAGCGGGAATTTTAAAATTGGCGACACACTTACCGAAGGTGAGTCGTTGCATTTTAAGGGTGTCCCCAGCTTTTCACCTGAGATACTCCGTGAAGTCAATAACCTTGACCCTTTAAAGACCAAGCAACTTGACAAAGGTGTCAGACAGATGACCGATGAGGGTGTGGCCCAGCTATTTATGCAGCAGCCAGGCAACAGGAAGATAATAGGCACGGTCGGAGAGCTTCAGTACGAAGTCATTAAATTCAGGTTGGAACATGAGTATGGAGCCAGATGCAGCTTTTCTCATCTCCCCTTTATCAGGGCGTGTTGGATTACAACTGATAATAAAAAAGAGCTGGAAGAATTTCTGAAGAGAAAATCGGGTGCTATCGCCTACGACAAAGAGAATAATCCCGTTTTTTTTGCAGAGAGCGAATGGATGCTTAAACTGGCAAGAGAAAACTTTCCGTCTATAACTTTTCATAATACATCTGATTTTAAAACAGGGAAAATCAAAAAAAGTACTGGTTACATTAAAAAGCAGTAAAATCAGCCAACTGATTATTGGCCTTGTTACTATTTGAAGAGAAATTTCATTCCTTAGCTAGTGTCATTTTTGTCATCGATAAAACATTTTTACACAATAATTGTTAAGTAAAAAAAGGTTCTTTAATCTAATCATTTTACAGAAATTATTAAAAAATTCAGTTATGAGATCAGGAAAAATAATATTAGGAGTATTGGCTGGCTTTGCTATCGGCGCAGCATTAGGAGTTTTGTTTGCTCCGGACAAAGGATGGAATACCAGGAAAAGGATTTCAAAAAAAGCTGAAGACCTTACGGAGGATTTAAGAGATAAATTTGAAGAATTTCTTAACAGCATTTCTGTAAAAGTTGATGAGGTAAAGAAAGAAGTTGCTGATTTTTCGTATTAAACCGAGACAGGGGCGACAGAGGCTAAAAATGAGGCAAAAACATCAAAGGCCTGAACAAGGGACGCCATAAAGGAAAAAATCCAATTATTATTTTGTTAATACAGTTCTGTCAATGGAGGATAATTCAAAGTTGCTCGAAACGTTACTGGAGAGAGCTACTGATTATGGTAAAACGAGCCTTGAGTTATTAAAGCTTAAGGCTCTTGACAAAACAACAGATGTTATCTCTTCTGTGGTACCTTATTCTGTTGTACTTGTACTTATTGCTTCATTTATGCTTTTTTTGAATCTGGGATTAGCTTTATGGTTAGGTGAAATCCTGGGAAAGATGTTTTATGGATTTTTTGTGGTAGCTGGTTTTTATGCTGTGACAGGGATCATTATACATTTTTTCCTGCATAAATGGTTTAAGAAGATTTTAAGTGATTATTTCATCAGACGCGTGCTTAAATAAATCACTAATAGACCATTATTTTTTGTGAGGCCTTCTGCAAACCACCTGAAAACATCATAACAGTATAAATACCTGTGTGGAGATTTATCGGGATCTTTATGTTTGAAACTCCCGTGACTAATAATTTCTCGATAAAAAGCTTTCCGGAAATATCAAAGATTCTTATAATCTGTGGTGACATAGAAGATCCGGAGCTTTACCACTGAAAGGAAGACCAACATCAACACCTGCATCTATTAAGCGCGAGCCCGGGCACTGGATAATGTATATGCGGTATTGGTATTGCCACTTACTAAAAAAGTGTTATCAATTACCGTTGAAGTTGAAGATATAGAATTACTATTATCATTATACGATATGTTATTTTTCAATATATGAGCTCTTCCATCGGGATCTTTAAATTGAAATCCCTGACCCGTGCCATTATGACCGCTATAACTCCAGTAATCAACTGGTAAGTACCGATTTTTACGGGAATGATGATATTCTCAGTAGTAATCTTCAGGTTTTTACTACTGCAATAAACCGGACAGAATGGGTCACTCCTTTAAACGGAGTTAAAGGTGGTACTCTCACCATACGATTAATACGAAAACGGATCAGGCCCCTGATAAAATTCAGATTGCCGAAAACACTTATCAGTATAATGTCAGTGGATTTCCTGTAAGCAAAAACGGAAATGTTAAATATGTTTACAAATGATATCCGGAATTTTAGTTTTATAGTTTGATTTTACCTGTAGTTTTTCTCAACACAATTTCTTAAAGTCCGGCCTACAACTATTAATAAAGAGCATAAAACCCATTGGGATTTATGCTCTTTGTTCTGTTTATAAGGCTACCGTTCTGGCATTTACAAATGTGTGAATTTTGCAACTATTTATTAAAGTTGTGTAACACAAACTACAATTCATAATCCTAACTTTATCATTATTAATGAAGACTCTTTTCTATCTGGAATTAAAGAAGATGGTTTAATTATGAATGGAGGAATTGAATAGATTAATATTAAGTAAAAAGATAAGGAGGAAACAATGAGTACCAGTAGATTTGTAAGAATAAACAGCACAGCACTATATGTAGTGGCAGTGGTGGTTATAATTGTAGCTTTTCTGTTATTAGGAGGCGGTCAATGGATGACCGGAATGATGCATAACGGCAGATCGATGGGTACCGTACATTTGAATTGGGTACAGATCCTCATTAGTTTGGCTATCGGTTTTGTGCTCGGATTGTTAGCCGCCAGGAGGAAATGGTGATCGAATATTTCAGAGTTTAAAATATCTCAATTCAATGATAATCTATCACTAGTATAACTTTTTTTAGTAATCGGAGAACCTTTGTTTCATGATATTGTTGTATCTTACAGTAATTATTATTCTTATAAAAAAATGACCAGAGCTTTTCTTTTGGTTACTGTTTTTTTATTGATTTCAATAAAGTTATTGGGACAATGTTCGAATCCTCCGACAGTTACTTTAAGCAGCCTTAGTGGAAGTAGATGCGGGCTGACGGCTATAACGATTAGTGGAAATACCTTTGGAGGTGGTGCTAAAAAAGTAACTATAACTGAAAATGGCTCAGGTTCAGTCAGTCCTGCTTCAGCATCAACATCACCGTTTTCATTTACATATACTCCAAAAAGCGGGGATTATGGTAAGACGGTTTTAATAACTGTAACTACCGATTATCCCCACGGCTGTGTAGCAGCAAAAGCAACCTATACCTTAATTGTAAATGCCAGTCCCACGGCTCCTGTTGTGGGATTAATCACCAACCCGACATGTTCAGTAGCAACCGGAAGCGTGGTACTAAGTGGGTTACCTTCAACCGGAACATGGACTCTTACACGATCACCCGGAGGAGTAATTACAACCGGTACGGGAACCAGTATGACAATTTCAGGTCTGGTAGCAGGCACTTATACATTCACTGTTACAAATTCAGTGTTATGCACCTCATCTTCATCATCGAGTGTCGTTATTTCTGCTCAACCGGCATTTCCGGCAATTCCTGTACAGACAGTAGATTGTACTCTTGGTATAGGTAAGGCAGTAGTAAGGGTTACGGGTCCTGTTGGGACAGGTCTGACCTACAGTCTGGATGGTGGTGCATACCAAAGTGGTACTTCTTTTTCCAATGTAACTAATGGAACTCACTCTATTACGGTAAAGAATTCCGCAGGATGTACAACAACAGGAGTCAGCTTTCAGGTAACATGCGCGTGTATAAATCCTCCGACACCTCCTGTTGTGGGAGCTATCACTCAACCGACATGTATTGTTTCAACCGGAAGTGTTATACTTAATGGTTTACCAGCAACAGGAACATGGACATTAACACGTACACCAGGTGGAGTGATAACAACAGGAACTGGAACCAGTACAACCATTTCAGGTCTTGCACCGGGATCATATACTTATACTGTTGCTTCTGCGGGATGTGTTTCTAATCCATCGGCCAGTGTGGATATCACTTCTCCATCTTCAACACCCAATGCTCCCGTTGTAGGAACAGTCACTCAGCCAACATGCACGGTATCGACAGGAAGTGTAATATTAAGCGGATTACCTTCCACAGGCACATGGACACTTATACGTACACCGGGTAATGTAACGACAACAGGCTCAGGAACAAGTACTTCCATTCCAATTCTATCTCTAGGAACCTATACATATACTGTAACCAATTCGGTCGGGTGTATCTCAGCTTCATCAGATTATATTGTAATTACAGCACAACCATTTATGCCTGCCGCTCCTCTTGTTGGGACAATAACTGGTCCAACCTGTACACTATCAACTGGAAGCGTAGTACTGAATGGTTTACCTCAGACAGGTATATGGTTATTGACCCGGTATCCCGGAACTGTGACAATAAGCGGAACAGGTTCAAGTATAACACTTTCAGATATTCTCACGGGCATGTACAACTATGCCCTGACTAATGGAGCCGGATGTGTTTCAGCAATGTCGGCAAATGTGATAATACCTTCTCAACCTGTGACTCCATCTGCACCAATAATTGGTACAATCACCCAGCCTGTTCACGACTTACCGACAGGCAGTGTTGTGTTAAACGGACTTCCTGAAAGCGGGAACTGGACATTAATACGTTTTCCTGGTAATGTTACTACTTCTGGCACCGGAACATCAATAACTATTTCTGGTCTTGCAGAAGGAGTTTATAGTTACACGGTAACCAATTCGGCAGGATGCGCCTCATACATGTCGGCCAGTTTTGGAATTTATATAGCTGGTGCTCCTAACCTTGTCATTACTGATCCTCTACCTGTTTGTTTCCCGGTAACTGTCGATCTCACAGCTCCGATTATTACTGCAGGTTCGGCCTTAAATCTGATATACACGTACTGGACTGACGAAGCAGCAACAATAGTCTATAGAGCGCCAACTGCTGCTACTGCAGGTACATACTATATAAAGGGTACTAATACAGAAGGCTTCTTTACTATAAAACCGGTAATTGTCCTGGTTTATAAGATTCCTGTTGTAAATGCAGGGCCCGACCAGGTTCTTTTTTCTCAGTTAGGAACAACTATGGATGCTAAAATAGTAAATAATTATGAAAGCGGTGTATGGTCAATAATTTCAGGTACTGGTGAGTTTTTTGATTCCACTTATGCAAAGACTACCGCAAGCAAGCTTGCAATAGGTAAGAATATATTTTTATGGACTGTAACAAACAAGGTTTGCCCTACATCATCCGATACAGTGATGATAGTTGTTCGTGAACTGCTTGTTCCGACTTTAATAACTCCGAATATGGATGGGAAGAATGATTTTCTGGTAATAAAGGGATATGAGAACATTGGCAAGATAGATTTGACAATTTTTGACAGGAGAGGTGTTCTGGTATTTAAAAAGGCTAATTATGATAATTCATGGAATGGAGTTGACTTCAATGGAAATCTGCTGCCTGAAGATACTTACTTTTACATTCTTAAAACACAAAAAGGCATATCAGCAAGTGGTTATATTGTAATCAGGTTATAATCAGATCATTATATACATGCTATTTTTAAATAGTACAAATTATTCAATGCCTCTTAGTAAAGTCCGAGCGATATAATTCTTAAAACATATGGATTTCCTGGATTATTATAAATTATTGGGGATAGATAAAACAGCAACACCCAAGGAGATAAAAAATGCCTACCGTAAGCTGGCAAGAAAGTTTCATCCCGACTTAAATCCTAATGATAAAGATGCAAAAAGAAAATTTCAGCAGATAAATGAAGCAAATGAAGTACTGAGCGATCCTGAGAAACGTAAAAAATATGACCAGTACGGAAAGGATTGGCAACACTCAGAGCAGTTTGAAAAACAAAAACAGTATCAGCAGCAATCTTCAGATTTCAGCGGATCAAGGTACACCGCGTCACAATCTGAAGGGGATTTCTCCGATTTTTTTGAATCGATGTTTGGCCGAGGAGCAAGTATGGGCAGAGGCAGACAGGTGAAATACAGGGGAGAAGATTACAATGCGGAATTACAGCTCGAACTCATCGATGCTTATAAAACTCACAAACAAACATTAACTGTAAACGGGAAAAAAATCCGGATTTCTATCCCTGCAGGAATTGAAAACGGGCAGACAATTAAAATAACAGGACATGGAGGACAGGGAGTAAACGGAGGTCCCGACGGTGATTTGTATATCACTTTTTCAATTGCCAATCACTCGAGATTTAAACGGTTGGGTAATGATTTATACCTGTCGGTGGATCTTGATCTATACAAAGCAGTACTTGGGGGTGAACTCACAATTGATACACTCGACGGGAAAGTAAAACTAAAGGTAAAACCTGAAACTCAGAACGGGACCAAAGTAAAATTAAAGGAAAAAGGTTTTCCTGTTTATAAGAATGAAGGGCAGTATGGTGATCTGCTTATAACATATTCAATCAGAATTCCGACAAACTTAAGTGAAAAACAAAAAAAGTTATTTACTCAGTTATCAGAATCATAATCTCTAAACCAAGAAATATGGATACAAATTATTTAATATCTGTTGATGAATTTTGTGCCAACCATGACATAGAGATCTCATTTATAAGTTCTTTAGCGGAAACCGGATTGATAGAAATTACATCAATTAAGGAGACAGGATTTATTGATCCAAACCAATTGCTGCAATTAGAGAAAATTGTTCGTTTATATTATGAACTTGATATTAACCTTGAAGGTATTGAAACAATCAACCATTTGTTGCAACGCATAAGTTCCATGCAAGATGAAATTATTGCTCTGAGAAACAGACTTCGGATTTATGAAACAAATGAATAATCAGGAAAATAATGGATCAAAATTCAAATCCGTTCTGGAGCATATCAGTCAAAGAATTGCTTGGCGGCCTTCATTCGACAATAAATGGTCTTACATCCTCTGATGCCAAAAATCGCCTTTCAACCTATGGAGCAAACCGTCTCAAACCTCAAAAACGATCAGGTGCTTTTTCACTCCTTGCTGCCCAATTCAAAAGTCCGATTATTCTTATTCTGATTTTTGCCACGGGATTGTCGCTCTTTTTACACAACCTGGTTGATGCTTCTATCATCCTGGCCATTGTTATTATTAGCGGACTTCTTGGTTTTTGGCAGGAATTCGGAGCTTCCAATGCTATAGAAAAACTGCTTGCCATTGTGCAAATTAAGGCTGCAGTATTTCGTGACGGGAAGAAGGGCGAAATTCATATTGAAGAGGTTGTCCCGGGTGATATTGTAAGCCTGAGTGCAGGTGATATTGTTCCGGGTGATTGTCTGCTTCTTGAATCAAAAGACTTGTTTGTTGATGAAGCCATGCTTACAGGTGAAACCTTCCCGGTTGAAAAAGCTGTATCGGTTCTGGCTCCTGATACTCCACTGGCAAAACGAACAAATGTAGCCTGGATGGGCACTCATATAGTAAGCGGAAGTGCAAAGGGTTTAGTAACACTCACAGGCAAAAACACCGAGTTTGGTAAGGTATCGGAACGCCTTAAACTCAAACCCCCCGAAACTGAATTTGAACATGGAATCCGGAGATTTGGATATTTTCTTGGAGAGGTTACATTAGTGTTAGTGGTCATAATATTTGCTATCAACGTTTATTTGCAGAGACCGGTTCTGGAATCTTTTCTTTTTTCCCTTGCGCTGGCAGTTGGATTGACTCCACAGTTATTACCAGCCATTATCAGCATCAACCTGGCACATGGGGCAAAAAAAATGGCCCTGAAAAAAGTGATTGTCAAACGACTAGCTTCTATTGAGAACTTTGGGAGTATGAATATCATTTGCTCCGATAAAACCGGAACTCTTACGGAAGGAAGCGTGAAAGTGGAATCAGCAATGGATGTCAATGGGGATGTGAGTGAAAAGGTTTTTCTTTTTGCTTATCTTAATGCTTTTTACGAAACCGGATTTACTAATCCTATTGATGTAGCTATCCTTGACTATCGTAAAATTGACTTATCTGAATACAGGAAACAGGATGAAATTCCCTATGATTTTCTTCGAAAACGATTGAGTATTTCTGTCATACAGAATAATGTTCATTTAATGGTGACAAAAGGAGCATTGACTAATATACTCGAAGTGTGTTCATCTGTGGAAACTAATGATGGAAAAAAAGTTGATATCTCAACAATGAAGGAAAAGATTCAGAAGCGCTTTGAAGAATTCAGCAATAATGGTTTCCGGACTCTGGGAATTGCTTATAAAAACATGCCGGCAAATTCGCTGATAAACAAAAGCGACGAGAAGGATATGATATTTCTAGGGTTCCTAACCCTTTTTGACCCGCCCAAAGCAAATATTCTCGACACTATTACAAGTCTGAAAAACCTTGGCGTATCGCTTAAAATTATTACAGGCGATAATCATCTCGTTGCTGCTAGTATCAGTAAGAAAATGGGTCTGTCGGATAATAAAATTATCACTGGTACTGAACTGCGTCAAATGAGCGATAGCGCTCTGCTGAGATATGTAGGTACTGTTGATGTTTTTGCTGAAATTGAACCCAATCAGAAAGAACGGATTATAATCGCCATGCGAAAGGCCGGAAACGTTGTAGGATATATGGGTGACGGTATCAATGATGCCTCCGCCCTTCATACTGCTGATGTAGGCATTTCAGTAGATACAGCTGCCGATGTTGCCAAGGATGCGGCTGATATCGTATTGCTCGAAAAAGATCTGGGTGTTCTGGTTGAGGGAGTAAGAGAAGGAAGAACCACTTTTGCCAATACTCTTAAGTATGTCTTTATGGCCACAAGCGCTAATTTTGGAAATATGTTCAGTATGGCAGGAATATCACTTTTTATTCCTTTTCTTCCCTTACTTCCCAAACAGATCCTACTGACTAATCTGATGACCGATTTCCCCGAAATGACTATTGCCACTGACAGTGTAGATGAGGAAATGATTGACTATCCCCGTCGCTGGGACATAAAAGCAATACGCAAGTTTATGATTACATTCGGACTTGTAAGTTCCGTTTTTGACTATATTACCTTTGGCCTGCTTCTGCTTGTCCTGCACGCAAATGAGGGGCAGTTCAGAACCGGATGGTTTCTGGAATCTGTAATTTCGGCATCAATGATAGTGCTTGTTATAAGAAGCAGAAAACCTTTCTTCAGGAGCAAACCAGGGAAATATCTGCAAATAGCTACATTCTCGATTGCTTTTATTACTCTGATCCTTCCGTTCACGCCACTCGGAAATGTCTTTGGATTCAGCCCGCTTACTCTTACAACATATTTATTGTTGCTGGCAATTGTAATTGTTTACATAGTTTCGGCAGAAATTACCAAAAGAATTTTTTATAAGAAGGTTAAATTTTAGAATTCTCGTTTTTATGAATTCGGTATAATTTGGAGAAATAGCCTGAATATATCCGAATTATTGAAAATAAGCGTATTATCCGGATAGTAATGTGTACTTTGCTCCAAATTAAAATCATGATTATGAGTACAGGAACAGTAAAATTTTTTAATAATTCAAAAGGATTTGGATTTATTAAAGACAGTGCATCGGAAAAGGAATACTTTGTGCATGTATCGGGTCTGAACGATGAGATCAGGGAAAACGATGAAGTAACTTTCGATCTTCAGGAAGGGAAAAAAGGATTAAATGCCATAAATGTTAAACTTGTATAGTTTGAATATTATTACGACATTTATTATTAAAGGTCCTGCGTTAAGCCGGACCTTTTTTTGTTTTCAGAGAGAATCTATTGCCTTTCCCAGGATATTGGCAGAGTTCGACAGTGAACTGAGTTCTGAGGGAGACAGGGGACTTTCGACAATCCTTGTCACTCCGTTACCAGATACTATGCATGGTACACTGATGCATACATCTTTAATACCAAAGTCATTTTCCAAAAGTGTTGAGACAGTCAAAATACTATTCTGACTCCGGAGTATGGCTTCTGTAATCTTTACGAGTGCCAATCCTACCGCAAACTGAGTCGAACCCTTGTAGTTAATGATATGATACGCCGAATCGCGTACCTGCTGTTCAATAAGCGTACGGTGTTTTTTCCATTCGGAGCATTTTCCGCATACCGGGCAGTATTCATCAATATTAATACCGGCGACATTTGTCATAGACCATGCTGCGAACTCACTGTCACCATGTTCACCAAGAATATAGGCATGAACATTATGTACGTCAACTCCACAATAGTTACTCAGAAGATACCTGAATCTGGAACTATCGAGAACTGTACCCGAACCGATTACCCGTCCTTTTTTCCATCCCGACCTTTTCAGAGCTACAAAAGTAAGAACATCAACCGGATTGCTCACAATAACCATAACCCCTTTACAGTTCGATTTGGCGATATCTTCTGCAATACTCCCAATTATATCAGCATTTTTCTTAATCAGTTGCAGCCTCGTTTCACCCGGCTTTTGAGCGGCTCCGGCAGTAATTACAACAACCTGAGCATCGGTACAATCATCTATAGTTCCTGAGCGGATAACAACAGTTGGAAAAAATGGCTGACCGTGTACCAGATCAAGAACCTGACCTTTCATCAGATCTTCATTCCTGTCTGTCAGCACAATTTCATCCGCAAGACCGCTTTGTGCAAGAGCATAACAGTATGTCGCACCAACAGATCCTGCACCGACAACAACAACCTTTCGTTGTTGCATCGGGTATTTTTTCTTCTTCATAGATTCTCTTTTACATACCAAAGTAACAAATTATCTTTGTCATTATAGTTCTCCTGCAACATACCGTAATTTATTTCGTCTATTAAATGTGATCCGGAAATTAAAATGAATTTAAGTATCTCAATTGAAAAATGATTTAATCTAACCTATTAAAACTGACTTATATGTTAAACAATCTCATCAAGCATAGCTTAAGATCATTTAAAAGACAGCGTTCATACATTATCATCAATGTTCTTGGCCTTTCAATAGGCATTGCCTGCAGCCTTCTTATTGCTTTATATGTGATCAATGAGGCGAGTTATGATAAGTATAATACCAAGAAAGACAGGATTTTCAGAGCCATTCTGAATGGAAAGATCGGTGGTCAGGTACTTATGCTACATCACCTGCAATTATGGGACCTACGTTGTTAAAAGAATTTCCTGAAATTGAGGATTACTGCAGAATGACAAAAAAGGGCCCATCGGTAGTGGAATACAAAAATCAGGCATTTACAGATGGCCATATTATAGAAGCAGATTCCTCATTCTTTAATATATTTTCAATACCTGTTTTAAAGGGCGATCAGAAAAATCTTCTGAATGCTCCGCATAAGGTAGTTTTATCCGAGTCTACTGCGAAAAGAATCTTCGGAAATGAGAATCCTATTGACAAACCACTCAAAATCGGCACGGATACAGTAAGATATATAGTTACCGGTGTTATGGGTGATGTGCCTGGGAATTCGCATTTTGAGGCCAGTATGCTTACCTCTTTTTTGACGAATCCAAGAGCAAATGTGCAAATCTGGCTTAATAATAGTTTTAGCACTTACTTCCTGCTTAAACCAAATGCAAGTTATAAAACTGTTGACGCCAAGTTTCCTGAATTGCTTAAAAAGTATGTAGGGCCTGAAGTCCAGCGATATATGAACATCGATATGACTGAGTTCTCCAAACAGGGCAATAAATACAGATTTTTTCTTCAGAATATCCAGGATGCCCATCTTGATCCTTCAATTCAACAGGAGTTTAAAGCTGCAAGTGATCCGAAATACCTGAAGATTTTCGGCGCTATTGCAATACTGATTGTTCTGATAGCATCTATAAATTTTATGAACCTGTCTACAGCTCAGTCTTCAAAAAGGGCCAAAGAAGTCGGAATAAAAAAGATCGGAGGTTCAACACGGGGGATGCTGGTGACACAATTCCTTACCGAATCATTTATCCTGTCTTTCACTTCACTGATACTTGCTCTGATTTTTATTAAAATTACTCTGCCTTATTTTAATAATCTTCTCGGAGCAACACTGGTATTAAACCTTCTGACAAACTGGTACACCATTCCTGTTCTCATCCTTTTCTCAATATTTGTTGGAGTTTTATCAGGTAGTTATCCGGCATTCTGCCTGTCATCTTTTAATCCTTATGAAGTTCTGAAGGGGAGCGTAAAAAACAATATGAAAAACGGGAGACTCAGACGGGTTCTCGTAGTATTTCAGTTTGCCATATCTATTCTACTTATCGTTTGTACAATGGTAATGTATAGACAGATAAACTATATGCTTAACAAAGATGTCGGATTCAACAAGGAACAATTGATAGTTATAGAAAGAGCCGATGTTGTAGGACAAAAAATGAAGTCATTCAAAGAGACAGCAAAGAGGATCTCGGGTGTAGTAAATATTTCAAGTTCTACTGCCGTACCGGGACGCATAAACAATAATAATGGCTACGGTCTCGAGGGAAGGAAAGATGAATCCTTCCTGATGGTCACAAACTGGGTGGATTACGATTATCTCGATACATATGGTATGAAATTAACTTCCGGGAGATCTTTCAGTGAATCATTTTCAACAGATATAGAAGCATGCCTGATTAACGAAAGTGTTGCAAGTAAATTTGGAATTACTGATCCTTTGAAAGCAAGGTTTATAATACCAGGGGATCCTAAAGACAGAAAGTACACTCCTGTAATAGGTGTTGTGAAAAACTTCAATTTTGAATCATTGCGTAATCCGATAAACCCATATATTCTGTGCTTCCAGACTGAAAACTTTCTATGGGGCTACATTACAGTGCGATTATCTGCAAAGAATTATTCCCAGACAATAAATGATATCGAAAACGTCTGGAAAGAATACGCAGCCAATGCCCCTTTACAATACTACTTCGTTGATGCTGATTTTGAGAAGATGTATGTTCAGGAAAAGCAGAATGCAAAAATGGCTGTGATCTTTTCTATACTGGCAATTTTTATTGCTGCTCTTGGATTATTCGGACTTACTTCATTTACAGTTGAACAGAGAACCAAAGAGATAGGTGTAAGAAAAGCCATGGGTTCTTCAGTAGCAGGCATCTATGTTGAGATATCCAAAGAGATCGTCATACTTGTGTCGGTGTCTGCTTTAATTGCCTGCCCTCTGATCTATTATATCGCAGATAAATGGCTGCAGAACTTCTATTACAGGATAACACTTGGTATATTCAGCTTTGTTGCCGGTTTGACAATTACCCTCGGGATAGCCTTAATTACAATAAGTTACAGGATCCTCAAAACGGCTACAGTCAATCCTGCTCAATCTCTGAAATACGAATAGGCTTATTGATGGAATTAATAAAAATACAATTATCTTCATTAAATTAAAGCCTTTTAGAGAACGCCGATATCAAAATTTTAAAAATGAAGCAACATGAGAAAAAACAATATCTCAAGACGAAAATTTATTGGTACGGCAACTGTTGCTGCCGTCGGTTCAAGTTTACTGAGGTTACCCGATATCTACGGAAAGATAAGTGAGCCAAAACCCCAAAAAAGTATTGTCAGTATTGTAAGGGTGAAAGATGGCAATGTTGCGAAAGCAGTGGAAGAATCTATAGATCTTCTGGGAGGGATAAATAGTCTGACAAAAAACATAAACAGGATACTGCTTAAACCAAACCTTGTTGCACCAGATTTAAATTGCACAACTAAACCAGAAGTAGTTAGAACGATTGCGCAGCTGTTACTGAATTCAGGCAAGGATGTAATGATCGGCGAAGCCTCAGCAGAGCGGCAGAATCAGGTTCTGTCGGAGTTGCATATGAAGTTATAGATATGAATAGGGCCGTTAAAACAGGGCTTTCAGTAATTGATGCCACAACTGCTATGGAAGGAGATGGTCCATTTGGTGGCAAGCTTGTTGATCTGGGTTTGATAATTGCCGGGACATCACCGCTCGCTGCTGATATGGTGGGTTCTACATTAATGGGTTTTGAATTAAACGAGATCCCTGCAATAACACTGGCTCATAAGGCAGGAATGGTTCCAGGATCACTTGAAGATATAGAAATAAGGGGTTTGACAATAGATGAGACCAGACGCAGGTTTATCAGACCTAATGTGGCAAAATGGATGGATATAAATAAATTCTGGGGTGTAAAGGAGATATAGATACCTTTATTTGAAGGTTAACTTATTGCTATTGCGTGGATTAAAATAATTTCTTAATTTTAGGTGTTGATTCTGCAAACCTTAAAATTTTACATTATGAAAAACACTATCCTCGCTGTACTGGTAAGTATATCCATTTATGCATTTATCGGATGTGCTCCTGTTCAATTTTATTCAAACAAAAGTCTTTCAGAAAAAACAGGATTGAAATATTACACTGTAAAACCATTTTTACATGTTGAAAGAGATCCTGAGACAAAACAGGTTGTAAAATCTACTATCATCTACCTTCCCGATCTTGCAAATCCTCAGTATATGGTAATGCGTGACGGTCTGAATTCACGAAAAATCAATTTGAAATTCAAAGATGGATACATTACCGATTTCGGATATAGTTCCACAGGAAAGGTAAGCGAGTCAATCGATGCACTCGCCGGAATGATCTCCAAAAGTACTGATGCATTGACCGAAATCAATGCACTCAAGGGCATACAGGCAGTAAAAGCATCAGCCAATATAGTTGAGTTATATGAAATCATTTTCGGAACTGACAAAACAACTCTCAGAGAGGTGACTGAGGGTAAGGAGTAATAACGGGACACTAAGACTTCAGTACAACAATTCTTGCCTTTGACTGTTAGAATAAGCAAAAGATTAGAAACATATTTATTCATTTAATATCTGCGAATACAATGAAGGAATTAGTAAGAAAAGGCGGTTTTATTTTTGCTTTAGGTTTTCTATTCCTGGTTTCACTAGCTAATAACCCCCTTGCAACCAAGGAACAGATAGGTATGTTTAAAAACTCTAAAACTTGTGTTGTAATGGAAAGTGGCGTTAGTTTTTTTAATGCTCCGGTTAAAGAAGCGATCGTGAAATACTGGAAATCAACTGAGTACGAGTTTATCGACCAGAAAGAGTTTGAAAAACGGCGCAAAGACTCAAAGTATTCTTTCATAGTTCTCCTGGATGGTGCTTTCGATAAAGACCCGGGGGGTGTAAGTTATAGTTACATAAGTCTGTTACTGGGAGATCCATCCGGCAATTTGACAAAGATGCCTGAGTTTTGCAGCATACCTCTATCATATTCCGGTGATCTGGATGCTGATTACGAATATGTAATACCTTCAGTCATTAAACTGATGCAGTTGCATGTAAAAAATCTTGAGAAAGATCGGTTACCTATTTCATTAAACGGATTGAAGTACTACAACAAGACAGGTTTAAAAGGTAAGGTTTTATTATTGAATAAAGATAAAATGGCTCCAAACGCAGATTCTCCCGAGAAAATTCAAACAGTATATCAAAATACATTTAAATTACTTACGTCTGCTGAGATACAGAAGGAGCTTGAAACAAGCCCGGCTAATACATTTTTTCATTTTCATATAGGTCCTTCTAAGGATGCCGGAGCGGGAAAATGTTTCGAGATGTTATTTGATATTGAAGGCAACCTGTATTATTTTAATTCCCGGAAGATAACTAATGATAATCCGGATGGTTTTAATCTGAACGATTTTAAAAATATCAGATAACCAGATTTATTATCTTTTGTCTGTAAAAATAGCCGTTATCATAATAGGCACAGGTCTATGTTGAACCTGTGAATCATGTAACTTTTTGCAAAAGTTATACAACACTTCTTTTGTTCATTTGTTTTACTTTTAAGCTATTATGAATAGTTTAGATGTATCGTAGTATTTTATGAAAGATTTATTTCCGGATAATAGTCTATTATTCCAAAATTTGCAAGAATATGTTTAATAAGATAATTGTTTATGAGGCACTAAAGCGCAGCGAATTGCCTGAATCGAACAGGAGATTGACACCTCCTCAACATACAAGTGGTCAGGATAGTTTAATATCTCTGATGATTCACGATATCTTCGGTGGAGAAATCTTAAAGACACATATGAAAAAAAGCTGGCATTTTTATAACCGGATTGATGGTGAACGGGTCGATTTTACGGGATCGGAATCGCTAAAATCAGCCGGAGTTACCAGATTTGAAGATATTCCTTCCAACCCTGATGAGACTAATGATTATATTGATCAGGCAGATTATACCACTTTTTTCATGAAATTTGTACCAGCTTTCGAGGAAACCGTTGGTCTGGATAAGTACTCGCACAGTTTATCAACCTGAAAAATTTTATTTTTTCAGAAAAACTGGTTTATTTAAGATGGTTTGACAAATTGGACTGATAGATATCAGTCGTGATATACTATTTGTAATATGCCAGATCGAAGAACAAAATTATATTATCTCTGTTGCATAGAATTAAAAAGTGTTTGAGATTATGAAGTATAACCAACTGGGCAAAACAGGAGTGTTAGTTTCAGAGCTTTGTCTTGGAACTATGACATTCGGCGGAAAAGGGTATTGGAAATCAATTGGGCAACTGCCGGAGAATGAAGTAACGCAGTTAGTAAGAGTATCAATCGACCGGGGCATAAATTTCTTTGATACGGCTAATGCGTACTCCGAAGGGTTGGCAGAATTGCTTCTTGGCAAAGCTCTGAAAAATCTTGGGATTTCCCGTCAGACAGTCTTTATCGCTACCAAAGTCAGGTTGAGGATGGGAGAGGGGGCAAATGAGGTTGGATTATCTAAGCTTCATATTTTAGCTTCGGTAGATGAGAGTTTGCAGCGTCTGGGGCTTTCACATATTGATATGTTATATATTCATGGTGTTGATCCTGTTACATCGCTGGAAGAGACCATGAGGGGACTTGAAGATGTTGTAAGGTCAGGTAAAGTCCGTTACCTTGGAGTAAGTAATCATCCGGCATGGATGGTTATAAAAGCAAATAGCTTAGCCGGAAATCTGGGCTGGTCCAAATTTGTTGCTTCCCAAAATTTCTATAGTATAGCCAGCCGCGACATCGAGAGGGAGATTGTTCCTATGGCGCTAAGTGAAAATATAGGCATAATGCCCTGGAGCCCTCTGGCAGGAGGATTTCTTTCGGGAAAGTTCAGACGTGATAATAAAACTAAAGGCAATAACCGGAGAGATAATTTTGATTTTCCACCGATTAATAAAGATAAAGCATTTGATATTATAGATGTTATGGCCAGGATTGGCGAGAATCACAGTGCCTCCGTGGCCTGTGTAGCTCTTGCCTGGACAAAAGACAGACCTGGCGTTACGAGCGTCATCATAGGTGCAAAGAGTCAGGAGCAGCTCCTGGAGAATATTGCCTGCACCCTGCTCCAACTCACCCAGGATGAGTTAAAGGAGCTCGATGTTATAAGCGCTCTTACACCTGAATATCCGGGATGGATGGTTAACAGGCAGTTAACCGGAAGGTTCCCGGAAGCAAAGTAATGATCACAGCATCAAATCTAAGTATCCAGTTCGGGAAACGAATTTTATTCCAGGATGTTAATCTCATTTTTACCCCTGGCAACTGTTATGGTATTATAGGAGCAAATGGTGCAGGAAAATCCACTTTCCTGAAAATGCTGTACGGAGGTGTGGAATATCGTACCGGATCAGTTTCATTTGGCCATGGAGAGCGGTTGTCAGTGCTGAAGCAGGACCACTTTGAATTTGACGAATGTGTTGTACTTGATACGGTTATGATGGGTCATTCAAGGCTTTGGAGTATAATGAAGGAAAAGGAAATTCTTTATTCAAAAACTGATTTTTCAGATAATGATGGTATCAGGGCTTCAGAGCTGGAGGAAAAATTCACCGAGATGGACGGGTGGAATGCAGAGAGCAATGCATCGAGTCTTCTGAGCGGATTGGGGATAAAAGAGGAACAGCATCATATGCTGTTGAAAGAGCTTACAGGTAAAGAAAAGGTGAAAGTACTCCTGGCCCAGGCCCTGTTTGGCAAACCTGACAATCTCCTGCTTGATGAACCTACCAACGACCTTGATCTTGATACTGTAAACTGGCTGGAAAATTACCTGTCTGAATTTGAAAATACGGTACTTGTAGTATCACATGACAGGCATTTTTTAGATTCAATCTGCACTCATATCATCGATATTGATTTTGGCAGGGTACAACAATTCTCAGGCAATTACACTTTCTGGTATGAGTCGAGTCAATTAGCTCTAAGGCAGCAACTTGCTCAGAATAAGAAAGCAGAGGAAAAGAAGAAAGAGTTGCTGGAATTCATTGCCAGGTTCAGAGCTAATGTAAAGAAGTCAAAACAGACTACCAGCAGGAAAAAAATGATCGAAAAACTTAATATTGAAGAAATTAAGCCTTCAACCCGCAAATACCCCGGAATTATTTTCACTCCCGGACGTGAACCCGGGAATAATATTCTGACGGTGAAAGGGCTAAGCAAGAGTACTGAGGGCAAAACTTTATTCAGAGACCTTAACTTTATAATCAATAAAAATGACAAGGTTGTCTTTTTGTCAAGAGACTCAAGGGCCATGACATCTCTTTTTGAAATACTGAAGGGTCATGAGAAACCTGATCATGGATCATTCGCATGGGGTCAGACAATTGTAAAAGCCTATCTTCCTCTGGAGAATGAGAAGTTTTTTGAAAAGGATATTAATCTTATTGACTGGCTATCGCAGTACTCTGGCGACACCAGCGAATTGTACCTGAGAGGTTTTCTGGGGAAAATGCTTTTTTCAGGGGAGGATATCTATAAGAAGGTAAATATACTATCAGGTGGGGAGAAGGTCAGGTGTATGATAGCGCGCATGATGATCCGTAACGCCAATGTAATGCTTTTAGATACACCAACTAACCATCTCGATCTGGAGTCAATTCAGGCATTTAATAATACTCTTATCAGATTTAAGGGAAACATCCTGATGTCTTCTCACGATCATGCATTTATTCAAACTGTTTGTAACCGTGTAATTGAAATTGCACCCAAAGGAATGATTGACAAGCAGATGGAATATGATGATTTCATTTCAGATGAAAAACTGACGGAAAAGAGAAAGAGCTTATACTAGAAAACTGCAGAAAATTAATTCCTTTCTTCCTTAATATCACAAAATAGAAGGGTTATCGGTAAGCTAGTTTCAGTTTTATGGTAGTCTTTGTGATACCTCTCATATCAGCGTTTCTTTGATAACCATTTTCTCCATTATTTTCTGTTCTGCTGCCATTCATTCCACCACCTCTCATGCCTCCACCTCGCATACCTCCGCCGCCCATTGCACCACCACGCATTCCGCCACCACGCATTCCACCGCCTCTCATCCCTCCATTGCCCATTGAACTATTATTTGAACCTGGAAGAGGATTGACCTTAATCTGAAAGTTGAATACTGTAGAGGAATCAGATGGAGTAAGCTCTTTTCTGTAAAAAGTTGAAAACGGAATTAATGCTTCGTAATTCATAATTCCCCTCGAGTCGAAATCTATTGATGCTGAGATACCTGTGTTATTCTGAGGGGACAAAGTAATTATTTTACCCAAATATGGCTTAAAGCCAACCAGTTGTATTTCTGTCGCTTCGGCAAGAAGTTTTAATTTAAATGCCGAACGGTCAGGTTTCAGGTAGTAGCCTTCTTTGGATGGCGGGTTCATATTTGACTTTATGTCAGTTACAGATACATTGCCAATAGGATACTTAATACCAACATCAAATGATTTTTTCCCAAGAGTATCGATTCTGAATTCAAGTCCTGACCTGAGAATTTTTGTTAGCAGAAACTCATTCGAAACGCTGCAAACAAAATATAGGTTATAATTGTCGTTCGAAATACTATAATTCATCCCGGTTTCCTGATCATAAAATCTTAATGGATTTGGCCATTCGGATATTTTGCCATCTATTGTGACTTTCCTGGTTTGCCAGTTAGATGAATTATATATCTTATTTGTGCATGAAATTAAAAAACAGACGACAAGAAAGAACAGAACTGGTTTTTTCATAGCTTTAATTATAAAATACCTGGAGTTTTATTCATAGCGAAAAGGTCGCTGACAATGGTTGCTCTCATAAAGTCACCCTAATTAGTAAAAAGATGGAATACAATTTCTGAAAGAATAGACAATTACGTGAACATAAATATTCCGTCAATATTTATTTTATTATTCGACAGACTCTCGAATAAATCCCGGAATGGCCGGCCTGCAATTTGCGGCAAAAAATCCTGACTACTCAACATGTTGTGATGTAAATACCGGCAGGGTAAATTTAAAATCGCTCCCTTTCCCTGCTTCACTTTCAACCCATATCTTTCCCCCATGTTTTTCAACGAATTCTTTACAAAGCAATAATCCTAAACCTGTTCCTGTTTCATTGGCTGTACCAGATGTACTAATAACCTGTGAAATATCAAACAATTTTATAATGTTTTCAGCTTTTATACCAATTCCATTATCTGAAACTGAAATTGTTGCGTTTTCAGAGTTTTCTTTTGTGCTGATGTTTATTGCTCCGCCGTTTCCGGTAAATTTTATTGCATTCGAAACTAGATTTCGCAATACAGTTTTTAACATATCAATGTCTGCAAAAACAAATATTTGGTCTGTCGTTAAGTAATTAATTGTGATTTTTTTTGTATTGGCAGTTGGGTTAAGAGTATCAAGCATATCTTTACAAGTAGTCGCGAAATTCAGTTTTTGTGGGTTAAAAGGAATCTTGCCGGATTGTGCCCTTGTCCACATCAGTATGTCTGACAGTAAATTATAGCTGTTTTGAGCTGCTATGTTAATATCATTTAATCGATCTTCAATTTCATCAATTTTGAGTTTGCGAATGTCGGCTAATAATAATTCTGAATAACCAAGAAGTGTATTAAACGGACTTATTAAGTCGTGTCCGAGGATTTGTAAAAACCGGTCTTTATCAGCATTCAGCTGTAGCAATTGCTTCTCGCTTTCTTTTAATGCTTCTTCTGCTCTCAGTAATTGAGATCCACTGATTGACGATACTCTGAACACAATTAAAACAGTAATAAATACAACCGAAAATAAAATCAGTGCAGAAGTAAGCGGGGGATTAATATCATTAAAAGAAAGGACATTGTCCAAAAAACCCTGCAAAATGACAATAAAAACAACAATAGGGAGAAACGATCTCAACAGCTGTCGTGTAACTTTATTATCTTTAAGAAGATTGAATGTCCAGAACTTCGCCTCTGACATCCGAAGTAATGTAATACTGAATAGAAGGAAACAAATCGCAGATGGTAATGAAACCGGGATTATAATACTTCCATACAGAAGAGGTGCGTTATATAGATATCCGATTAACAGGACTGATGATATTAGTCCGGTTAATAGTGAGAAACTACCACTTATATACCTGATAATATTGGTGCTGTTTTGTCGTATTCCTAAAACACCTATACATATAAAAATAAACAAAACTGAAGATATTGGTGACATACGACCCATCGGTACTTTGCCAAGCATTTCGGGATTCTTAATAAGAATATATTCAATGTCCCAGGTTAAATTGAAAAGATATTCCAGAAAAATAATTCCACAATAAACTGCATCAATAATTATTGCTATTGTCGATAGTGATATAGTTAATTCTGATTTTCCAATTTTATTATCAATCAGGAAAAGGATGACCAGAGTAATAAACATTACTAATGAAGATGGTGCTATGGGGAGGTATTTCATGGAAAATGATGCAATATGATTATTACCAGATAACCAGCCAATTAAACTTATTCCTGCAATAAACAGGACAAAAAACAGTAAGGATTCTTTTCCTTTAATCAGATGAAAAAATGCAGATTTTTCTGTATCCATGATTGCTGTTCTCTATTAATATTGAATTTGATTGTTTTTCTGAGACAGGAGTCTTTTTTTAAATATGGTGAAATGATCTAAATTGTTTATAATCTATATATCAACAACACTTAATTGTACATATTGGTTGTAATCGTTCGATAATTAAATGCCGAATCCGTATATGCAGAACAAACTTTACTGTTGCATCCGGCTGCCAGGATAAGAGCCAGAAGGAATAATACCTTTCACATATCGTGTAAAATAAAAGTAAATTCATTACTTAAGGACCATGGTTAATAAGCCGGAAACATTAACTTGTTGTCAACCCCAGTAAATCAATCCCGGAAGCTTGTTAAAAATAAACCGGCAGGATCGATTAAAATCGCTTTTTTGATGTTTCTTTAAATGAGTATCATCATAAAAAGCCTGAAATTGTGTCAAAATACTAAATTTTAGTCCTTATAATTTAACAGTTCGTCAAATTCGGAGATTTTAATCTTTGGTTAACGATGATTTCTTAATATGCATATAATCAATGTTCTATATCATGATATGACTGAAAAATCAAATTTCTTTCCTTGATTCTGATAAATTCCGGCTTATTTTTGACGAATTACTTCCATTATTATATAAACAGAAAATTCCTGGTTATATTCATCACCATTTCTTAAACCAACAAGTGTGAATCTATTCTATTTTCCCAATAAATGTACATTTACGACTTGACACGTATGTATTTACTTATTAAATTTATATCATAATTAAGAAAGTGAAACAGCGTCTTATTGAAATAACTTAGATATGAAGATTAGAGCGGCACTCTGGGTGAAATCAGAAACATCCTGACATGCTGCAAGACCCCCTGGCGAACGCCGGGGGTTTTTGCGTTTATATGAAAAACCGATCTTTCATAAAATATCCTTATTTTCGTAGTGATCAATTCTTAAGGGTATAAATTGAAAAAGTGCATACTTAATATTGTTGGCATTATGATAATGCTGGTTCTTTCTGAGCCGGCTGCCCTTTCCGAAATAAAAGATATCGGGACTCCCTTTATAAGGAATTTTTCAAAACTCGAGTACTGTCCATGACGGATTATTTATAATTGATAACAAGGGTACTCTGATACAGCATATAGATCGTAAAAAGGGGCTCCAGAACAACACAATTCTTAAAGTCTTTTCAGACAGAGCCGGCAATCTCTGGCTTGGTCTCGATAATGGAATTGATATGTAACAGTAAATTCACCAATAACCTTTTTACAGCACCCTGATGGCTTTGGTGCAGGTTATACTGAACTGATTTATAAGGACAAACTCTACCTTGGTACAAATCAGGGGCTCTATGTATGCTCATGGGAAAATGAGAAGGCAGCGAGCGACTTTAAAATAATTCCCGGAACATCAGGGCAGGTATGGTACCTTGGTGTTCACAATGGTGTAATTATTTGTGGCCATAATTATGGCACATTCATTATTGAAGGGAAAAAGCAAGCCTGATCAATAATATCCCCGGCGGGTGGAAATATATCATTCTTAAAAGATATCCCGGGTACCTGATAGGTGGAACATACAGCGGACTGATACTTTTTAAATGGGAGAACGGTTCCTGGCATTTTGTAAGGAAAATTCCCGGTTTTAATGAATCCTTCAGGGTATTCGAGGAAGATGACAACGGTGATATTTGGATGAGTCATGGCTTTAAGGGTATTTACCGGGTCAGGATCAATGACAGGCTCGACAGTATAGTATCATCAAGGTATTACAGAAAGAAGGATGGGCTGCCTTCAAATTACATGCTCAACGTTTTTAAGATCAAGGAACGGATAATCTTTGCTTCAGACTCATCAGGTATTTATGAATATGTCCCTTCAAAGGACCGTTTTGAATATTCAGTCTATTTTGACCAGATCCTGAATCAACTGAAAGGCATCACATACCTTAAAGAGGACCCTCAAATGAATATATGGTATGTCTCAAATAATAAGATAGGTGTCTTCCGCATCCAGGAAGATTTCAGCTTCAAGCATGTTACATCTCCGTTTACATTGCTTGCTGGTAAGTTTATCCATGGATTTGAATCTGTATATCCTTATTCCGACGAACAAATCTTCGTAGGGATTGAGGAGGGATTTGCACACTACTCTCCTCACGCATACTTTAAAAGCTATCCTGATTTTTCGACCTATATCACACAAGTAGAAGCGATCAATCTGGATACCTCATTTTATTACAGCAACATCACTTCTGGAGCTGAAAAAAAGAATTTTGATTACAGTTTCCCATTTAAAAACAACAGTTTCAGGTTCTCTTATTCATCACCTGTATATGATAATCCGGGTAACATAGAATACAGTTATATGCTATCGGGTTATGACAAAGAGTTGTCAAAGTGGAGTAATTCTTTTACACAGGTTTTCAATAATCTGTCCGATGGGAAATTTGTTTTCAGGGTAAAAGCAAGAAACCAGATGGGAATCGAAAGTCTTTCTGATTCTTTTGAATTCACTGTTCTTTCACCCTGGTATAAATCAATAATTGCTTATATATCATACATTATATTCCTTATATCATTGATTTACTTCACGATATGGACTGTTAACAAAAGAATTGAGATCTCAGCGCGCAAGGAGAGATTGAAACATATGCGTGAATACAGGGAGAAAGAGAAAGAATATATTAGACAGGCGCTCATCTCTGAGAAGGAGATCGTGACCATGAAAAACGAAAGGCTTCGGATCGAAATGATCCAGCAGGATAAAGAGCTCGCAAACCAGGCAATGAATATGGTACGGAAAAATGAATTCCTGATCAGGATCAAG
>Ga0209226_10000074_pt1 | contig 68602 bp, 57 predicted proteins | sample BarGraNGADG00212_2_FD_184497 | JGI IMG/M metagenome (GOLD analysis project Ga0209226, IMG submission 184497) | Arctic peat soil microbial communities from Barrow, Alaska, USA - Barrow Graham LP Ref core NGADG0011-212 (SPAdes) (version 2) | ecosystem: Environmental > Terrestrial > Soil >...
AGCCGGACCAGAGTAAAAATTGTAAAGAATAAACTTGCACCACCATTCAGGAAGGCTGATTTTGATATACTTTACGGAGAAGGGATTTCCCAGCTTGGTGAGATTGTTGACCTTGGTGTAGATTTTGAAATTATCAAGAAAAGCGGTTCATGGTTCAGTTATGGGGATACCAAACTTGGTCAGGGACGTGACGGAGTCAAACAGATTCTTAAGGACAATCCTGAATTATATGATGAACTAAAGGCTAAAGTTTCAGAGGCTCTGAAGAAATAGTAATTCAATAAAAACACCTTTGTGAACCTTAGTGAAAACCTTCGTGTACCTTTGTGGTAAAAAAATATTAACCCCAAACCTGCCTGCCGGTAGGCAGGGGATCACAAAGGAAAACACAAAGTAACACTAAGGCAAAAAAAGACTTGAAGTCGACTTGAATAATAAAGATAAATAATTAGCTCACCTATGAAAAAATATCTTCTGTCGGTATTTTTATTGGCATTGATTTTCGCAATATCCTGTAAACAGAATCCTCCGGTGGCTAAGGAGGCCTTGCCTCAGTTTAATAACCAACTTACTGCTGAAGAAAAAGCAGGCGGAGTGATGACTCCTGAAATAATGTGGAAATTCGGAAGGCTTGGGACTTTTGCTCTTTCACCCGATGGTGCAAACGTTGTATATACTGTTACCGATATAGACCTTCAGAGCGAAACCAGACGAACAAACATTTATAAAACTTCAGCAACCGGAGGTAATCCTGTACAACTGACTCCCGACGAGGGCAGTTCTCCCCAATGGTTTAACAATGGAAAGTCAGTCGCATTTGTAAGGGACGGAAAACTGTATACAATGAATTCTGATGGATCTGAACAAAAGATTATTTCAGGAATCAGCGATTTCGTGATTTTTAGCATCTCACCAATCGGGAATAAGATATATTATACAAAGAGAGTCAAATTGGATCAGACTGCTAATGAGAAGCATAACCTCCCTAAAGCAAATGTAAGGATTATCAATGATCTGATGTACAGACACTGGAATTACTGGAGTGATTTTTCATATAGTCATATTTTTATTGCCGCTTTTGACGGAAGCTCCGTTTCAGAAGGAAAAGATATAATGGAAGGACAGCGGTTTGAATCACCTTCAGCTCCCTATTTTGATGAGGGTGAAATTGCATGGAGCCCCGACGGGAAATCAATAGGCTACACGACCAAAAGACTTTTCGGCAAAGAAGATGCAGTAAGCACAAATTCGGATATCTGGCTGTACAATTCTGAAACAGGCAAAGAGATTAATATCTCTGAAGGAAATAAGGGTTATGACAGATACCCGGTCTTCTCGCCTGATGGTTCTAAGATAGCTTATCAGAGCATGGAAAGAGATGGCTATGAGGCAGATCTTGATCGCCTGTTCGTTTATGATATTAAAGATGGCAAGCGGACCTGGATTACCAAAGGTTGGGATTTTGATGTATCGAATATTGCTTGGGATAATAACGAAACGATATATTTTGCCTGCTCTCATCTGGGTACTTCCCAGATATTCAAAACTGACCTACAGGGAAAAAGTGTATCAAAGGTAACAGAAGGAGTACATAATCTCGGACCCTTCATTTTAAAATCCGGAGTTCTTGTTTCGGAATTGACTTCAATGTCAATGGCGCCTGAACTTTCCGTCATTGATTTGAAGAGCGGGTCAATTAAACAGATCAGCTCTGTAAATAGAACTATCTACGACAATATCAAAATGGGAAAAGTCGAGGAGAAATATATTAAAACTAAAGATAAGAAAGACCTTCAGATGTGGGTAATCTATCCTCCTGACTTTAATACCACCAAAAAATATCCTGCACTTCTTTTTTGTGGAGGAGGCCCTCAGTCTGCACTTGATCAGTTCTGGTCGTACAGGTGGAACATGCAGATGATGGCAGCAAAAGGGTATGTTGTATTTGCACCAAACCGCCGTGGTGTTATCGGATTTGGCCAGGAATGGAAGGAACAGATTTCCGGCGATTATGGAGGAAAAAACATGCAGGACTATCTTGATGCAACCGATGCAATGGCAAAAGAATCATATATTGATGCAAAGCGAATGGGTGCAGTAGGAGCAAGTTATGGAGGCTATTCGGTTTTCTACCTGGCAGGTGTTCACCAGGGAAGATTCAAAGCTTTTATTTCCCATTGCGGGGTATTTAATTTCGAAAGCGAGTACGGTTCCACCGAAGAGCTCTGGTTTCCGGACAAAGATTATGGAGGTCCATACTGGAAAAATCTACCAAGCTATAAGTACTCTCCACACCTATTGGTTAATAACTGGGATACTCCAATCCTGATAATTACCGGGGCTAATGACTTCAGGATACCTTTTACCCAGAGTCTTGAAGCTTTCCAGGCTGCCCAGTTACACGGTGTTCCGAGCAGACTCCTTTTCTTCGAGGATGCATATCATTGGGTTACGAAACCGCAGGATGCGGTGGTATGGCAGCGTGAGTTTTTCGAGTGGTTGGATAAATACCTAAAGGAATAAAGCTGTAAAGGCTGTAGAGGCTATAGATGCTGCATAGGATATGTATCATTTATAGCCTTTATTGCATCTAAAGCTTAAGCAATTCCATTACCTTCTTCACCTTCTCCTCCATTGGTAATTCACCTTCGATCCAGTGAATCTTTATTCCTCTCCTTTCCATTCCCCTGAACCAGGTCATCTGCCTCTTGGCAAACTGATGAATAGCAATTTCAAGATCGCGAAACATCTCTTCATAGGAAATTTTTTCTGTCAGATAAAGTGTAATAAACTTATACTCAAGGCCGTAATAAATCAAAGTTTCGGCGTTTATACCACTATCAATGAGATGTTTCACTTCCTCAACCATCCCAGAATCAAGACGCTGCCTGAACCTCTCCGAAATTCGTTTTCGCCTTATATCTCTTTCAAATGTTACACCAACTACAAGAGGTTTTACTTTTGGAAATTCACTTTTTTGTTTACCCTTGTTTCTGGTGAAATATTCGATTTCAATTGCCCTTATAACACGCTTCTTGGTATCAATATCTGTTGTATTGTGAAGGTTTTTGAAGGTTAATAATATGTTTTTCAGCTCCTCAATTGATTTTTTCTCAAGTTCAATCCTCAATCCGCTATCAGCAGGTACCTCAAACATTTTGTATCCAGTTATAATACTATCAGCATACATACCTGAACCTCCGCAGACAACTGGAAAAATTTTTCTCTTCTTGAGATCAGAATAAACTTTAATAAACTCACGCTGGTATTCAAATACATTAAACTTATAACCGGGATCAGCAATATCAATCAGATGACAAGGTATTTGCACACCATTAATCAGATAATCTTCATAGTCCTTACCCGTACCAAGATTCATGCCCTTGTAAACCTGCCGGGAATCAGCACTTATGATCTCCCCTTCCAAAATATACGAAATGGCTGCAGCAAGAGCAGTTTTGCCGGAAGCAGTGGGCCCTGTTACAACTAATAAATCATATGCTGTATTTAACTCTGCAGTCACATTTTTATTCATTCAGTCATAAAAAGCAATTTACCATAAATTTACTTATTTTTGACGGGCATTCAAATCAGATACTTATGAATAACAAGTTATTTCTTTTTGTGGTAAAAGATATTATTATTAATCCGATAAAGGCCTGGGAGATAATTGATTCTAAGAACAAGTCTGTGAGTGTGATAAGAAATAGTTTCTTATTTCCTATTATCCTTCTGGTTTCAGTTTCGGCCGCTGCCGGTTCTTTAATCTATACAAATGCCGAATTATCACCTGTCTATTCTGTCTTTGTCGGAATAAAATGTTTTCTCCTGTATTATATTACTGTTTATGCTTCTGCTTTTATCCTCAGGGAAATCACTTATCCTCTTGATCTTGGCAGGGATTTTGCAATTTCATTCAGACTGATTGTATATTCAATTGTCCCTTTTCTTTTGTGCCAGATTTTAAGCCGGTTATTCGAGTCTCTTCTTTTTGTAAACATATTAGCTCTCTATGGCCTGTTTATTTTCTTTGCCGGTACAGAAAAGATGTTAACTCCTCCCGGATATAAGAAAATGCCTATGCTGATAGCTACGACATTAACTTTCATTGGGATATATGTTATTACAAACCTTCTGCTTACAACGTTAATCGATAAAATCTATAAAGTTTTCTTTTCCTGATCATTGTTATGAAAGGCGGCGCAGGAAATATTGTAATCAGAAATAAAAAGGCATCTCACGATTATGAGTTCCTCGAAAAGTTTGTAGCAGGGATTATACTTTCAGGAACAGAAATAAAATCAATAAGACTGGGGAAAGCCACTATTGCTGATTCATATTGCTTTTTTAGTGGTGGAGAACTCTTTATCAAGGGAATGCATATAGCGGAATATTGGTGGGGAAATCTTAATAATCATGATCCTCTCCGCGAAAGAAAACTCCTTCTCACAGCACGTGAGTTAAGAAAAATTGAAAGGAAAATAAAAGAGACAGGGCTGACTATAATAGTCATTAAGGTTTTTATTAACGAGAGAGGTCTGGCAAAAGCTGAGATCGCCATCTCCAGAGGCAAGAAAGAATACGACAAGCGTGAGACCCTCAAACGTAAAGACGCAACCCGGGAGATGGATAGAATGAGGAAGGTCTGATCAGAAGTTAGGACTAAGCAGGTATCTTGAATAGAATTTAACGATATAGTCAACTGCTTCATCAGAGGTATCAACCAGCGTAAATAAATTGAGGTCCTCGGCTTTTATATTATGTTCTTCAGCAAGCATCTCGTTTTTGATCCATTCTATTAAACCACTCCAGTATTTTTTCCCGACAAGTATTATTGGAAATTTCCCGATCTTCCTGGTCTGGATAAGGGTTATTGCTTCAAAGAGCTCATCGAATGTTCCGAATCCGCCGGGAAGTACTATAAATCCCTGGGCATACTTCATGAACATAACTTTCCTGACAAAAAAATGATCGAAAGTTATCAGTTTATCCGAATCAATATATGGATTGGGATGCTGTTCAAAAGGAAGATCTATATTAATACCTACAGATTTGCCTTTTCCCCTGGCCGCGCCCTTATTTGCTGCTTCCATAATACCCGGCCCGCCACCTGTAATGACTCCATATCCGTTCTGCGTCAGCTTATAAGCAATATCTTCTGCCAGCAGGTAATATTTATTATTAAGTTGTGTCCTTGCAGAACCAAAGATTGAAACACATGGACCGATACGGGCAAGTTTTTCAAAACCTTCAACTAATTCAGAGATAATCTTAAATACTCTCCACGAATCTGTGGTATGAATTTCATGCCATGTTTTTTGTTCAAAAGCATCTTTAATAAGATCAGCAGGTTTCTCCATTTTTGTTTCGATAAAAGTTAGTCAACTCAAATATAATTAAATTCTTACGCCTTAAGTTCTGCTTTAAGATATTTTCCGGTATAGCTCTCTGAGCATTGAACTAGTTTCTCAGGCGATCCTGAGAAAATGATATTTCCTCCGGCTTTCCCTCCTTCTTTTCCTAAATCAACGACATAATCTGCCATCTTAACCACATCGAGGTTATGTTCAATTACGATCACTGTATTGCCTCTGTCAACAAGTTTATACAGCACATCGAGCAATACTCTGACATCTTCAAAATGCAATCCTGTTGTCGGCTCATCGAGAATATAAAGTGTTTTGCCGGTATCACGCCTGGCAAGCTCAGTTGCCAGTTTGACACGTTGTGCCTCACCACCTGATAGTGTTGTTGACTGCTGTCCAAGCCTGATATACCCTAGTCCGACATCCTGGAGCGTTTTTATTTTATGATAAATTGACGGTACATTGGCAAAAAATTCAACTGCAATATTAATTGTCATTTCCAGGACGTCGCTGATAGACTTTCCTTTATATTTAACTTCCAGCGTTTCGCGGTTATAACGTTTCCCGTTGCATTCGGTGCAATGAATGTAAACATCCGGAAGAAAATTCATTTCAATAGTTTTCATGCCTGCTCCTTCGCATCCTTCACAGCGTCCGCCTTTTACATTAAATGAGAACCTCCCGGCACCGAATCCGCGGATTTTAGCTTCGGTTGTCAGTGCAAAAAGTGTTCTGATATCCGTAAAGACTCCTGTATATGTAGCCGGATTTGAACGAGGTGTTTTACCAATAGGAGACTGGCTCACTTCAATAACTTTGTCGAGATGCTCGAGTCCGGTAATCTCCCTGTATGGCAATGGTGATTTACCTGAATTATGAAATCTTTTGGCAAGGGCCGGATGAAGGGTCTGGTTAATAAGTGACGATTTGCCGCTTCCTGATACTCCGGTGATACAAATAAGTGTTCCAAGAGGGAATGTAATATCCACATTATTAAGGTTATGTCCGGAAGCACCTGTAAGAATAAGGAACTTCCCATTTCCCTTTCTCCGTTCATCAGGAATATGGAATTTCTTTTTATTATTAAGATAGGAAGAGGTAAGAGTATCATGTTTCATCAGTTCCTCAGGGCTTCCATAGGCGGTGATAAGGCCTCCGAGACGTCCGGCTCCCGGTCCCATATCAATCACATGGTCAGCCGACATGATCATCTCTCTGTCGTGTTCCACCACAATGACTGAGTTTCCTGCATCCCTGAGTTGTTTCAATGAAGCTATCAGCCGACGATTATCCCTCTGATGAAGTCCTATACTTGGTTCATCAAGAATATAGAGTACATTGACCAGTCTTGATCCTATCTGAGTGGCAAGTCTGATCCTCTGGCTTTCTCCACCTGAGAGAGTTCTTGCACCCCGGTTCAGCGACAGATATTCCAGTCCCACCTCAAGCAAAAAACCAAGTCTTGCTCTGATCTCTTTTAAAATTTCCGCAGCGATTATTTTTTGATTCCCGGTCATTTTCTCTTCAATGTTGGCCAGGAAGAGCGATAACTCTTTGATATCCATTGCTGAGAGTTCTCCGATATTTTTATCGGCTATCCTGAAAAACAATGACTCTTTCTTCAACCGTGTACCCTGACAGTCGGGACAAATATTATACTGCACATATTGATCCTTAATTTTTGTCCCATTTTTCTTCCCATTTATTGTTTCAATATTCCCGACAAAATTAACTACCCCTTCGAATGTTAAAAAATAATTTGAAGACATCCCCAAAGGAGTGTTCGACAACTTAAGTACTTCATCTGAACCATAAAGCACTTTGTTTAAAGCATCTTCAGGAATCTCTTTTATAGGAGTATCAAGAGTGAATCCGTTTTTTTCAGCGATTGCTTCTATTTGCCAGAAGATCCATATATTTCTGTATTTTCCAAGCGGTTCGATCCCTCCTCTTCTTATGCTAAGCTCCTTGTCAGGAATAAGTTTCTCTTCATCAATACTTGATATCTCACCCAGTCCATTGCAATGAGGGCAAGCCCCCTGTGGTGAATTGAAAGAAAAAGTATGAGGAGCAGGATCGTTGTATGATAATCCGGTGACCGGGCACATCAGGTGGCGGCTGAAATACCTGGGTTCATTATTATCACTATCCAGAACCATCATCACTCCGTCACCCTGATCAAGTGACGTAAGTATTGAATCATTAAGTCTTTTATCAGTAGTATCGCCTACCCTGAACTTATCAATGACAAGTTCAATTAAGTGAGTTTTATACCGGTCGAGTTTCATTCCGGGAGTGAGCTCCCTGATTTCGTTATTTATGCGAACATTGAGAAATCCTTTTCGTCTGAGTTGTTCAAATAACTCTTTATAATGACCCTTTCTCCCTTTTACTACAGGCGCCAGGAAATGTACTTTCTTTCCTGAGAAGCGGTTCTTTACGAGTTCAAGAATCTGGTTATCCGTATATCTGACCATCTTTTCACCTGATGCATATGAATATGCCTCCGAAGCCCTTGCATATAAAAGCCTGAGAAAATCGTATACTTCGGTAATTGTACCAACTGTGGATCGGGGGTTTTTGTTGGTAGTCTTCTGTTCGATGGATATCACCGGGCTTAAGCCTGTTATCTTATCAACATCGGGGCGTTCCATACCTCCCAGAAACTGACGGGCATATGCCGAAAACGTCTCCATATATCGCCTTTGGCCCTCAGCATAAATAGTATCAAAGGCAAGAGACGATTTTCCACTGCCACTTAAACCGGTAATTACTACCAGCTTGTTTCGTGGAATAGTAACATCGATGTTTTGTAAGTTATGAACCCTGGCACCAAGGACCTTTATCTCCTCATTCATTTTGACTTTTCCTCTTCAAAAGATCTGTTCTCAGTTTCTGTTTTTTCAATATTCCTCATCCCTTCTGAAGGAATCTTTATCAGATATTGTTTATTTGATTTAGATGTCAGGTATGGTTTCCTTAGCCAGGGATTCAGAAGTTTTAACATCTTGTAATTCGTCCCGAACTTCCCGGCAAAAACCGAAAAATCAGTTATTGCTGTGTCTACTTTAACTGCGTAGAATTTAAGTACAGGAAACAAATCCTCTTTAGCAATTTTAAATCCATAATTCTCAGGATCGGTAATAACAAGTTTATACGCCACAGCTCTGAAAATATACCTTGCAGTTTCTTCACTTAACAGAAGATCGTAATAGTTTTTCTGATGCTGAATATCGATCTGCTCATCGATTGCACTTCTTCCTCCATTATACGAAGCTGCTGCCAGGGTCCAGTTACCATATTTTTCATACGACTTCTGAAAGTACTCACAGGCAAATTGTGTTGATTTTTCAATATTATACCTTTCGTCAACAACGGTGTTTATCTCCATTCCTTCTTCCTTGCCCGTTTCAGGCATGATCTGCCAGAAACCGGTAGCTCCTGCAGGAGAAACCATGTTACTGTATTCACTCTCTGCCGCGACAAGATATTTGAAATCATCAGGAATGTTGTTTTTTTTCAGGATCTTTTCAATAATCGGGAGGTATCTGTGGGCCCTCATAATTATAAGAATTGTTGAGGAATGTCTATAAGCACTTGTAAGAATTTCGCGCTCGAGGCTCTCCCTTGTATCAAAGTTGTCAAGAGGCATTTTCTCATCTGCGAAGGTAACATTGCCAGGTAATTTAATCGATTTATTATAAAGAGTATCTGATACATGACGAGTTCCCGCCTGACCGCTGCTGAATCCGCTAAAGGCCTGGGCAATTGAAAGAATAATTATAATTGTACCGGTCAGAACAAAAGCGGTAAGTACTGATTTCCTGTTTGTATTTATCATAATAATTCAGGATATTAGAAATAAAGTGCAAAGGTAACATTTTTGCACCTGAAAAATAATTTCCAGATGAGTAAATTAATCATGGAAGAAATGCCACAATAGCCAATAAACTCCTATCAGGAAACAATTTTGTAACAAGAAGGCTTATCAGATTTCAGAACTTGTATGATAATCCGGAGAAGATCCCAAAAGAATACGGATGAATGAATGAGCCTGTTGAAGCACTGATCGGATTCAGGTAATATCTGAAAGTTGGTTCGAGGTTAAGAGATAATTTACCCGAGATATTATATTCCATACCCATACCAAGTGAACTGCTTAAAGTAAGCGAATTTAGTCCTTTAGTATCCCCGACCGGATATCTGGTTCCATCAACAGTTGTATATACTGAATTATGCACTAACAGATTGTAGGATAATCCTCCGATAACATTTATGCCAATCGATTTATCTATAATTTTATATTTCACAACAACCGGTAGTTCCAGGTAACCGAAATTCTGATCGAGGGAACTATTCACAGGCTGCAGACTTGCTTTATTTGGGTCAAAAACATCCCTTGTGTAGTCTGTAACTATCCTCTCTGAACCATTTGCTGTAAGAAAAACATCAGGGTTACTTGTCTGAACCGTACCATTTGTAGTTAGTACTTCGAAGTTATGATCCCCTTTTGCATTGCCATATGGTTTAAATCCGCTGTAGGAATTAATACCGTCTACTTTCTGTCCTAATGATGAATAGTAAAGCCCTGATTGTATACTGAATCTTTTAGTGATCTTATAAGAAAATGCGATACCCCCTGAATAAGAAACAAGAGGTTGTTCCGTTGCACTCAGCTGTTTTGAAAGTGCATCACTTCCGGTATTAAAACTCGAATAATAGGTTGGTGAAGCCATTGCTGCAACAGACCATCTGTTTTGAGGTTTCACAGAGGTATTCTCCGGAGAATATGGCAGATCAGGATATTTGACATTATCCGTATTGCCACCGGAAGTACCAAGAGGTGTCAGGAATGATCTTATGCCTGTTTCACTATTAATTATTGAAAGGTTTTTAGTCTTCTGAGCAAACAATATTTGTTGTGATGAAGCGGCCGGTTCAATTTCCTGAAATGCAGCATCAGTATTGGCTGTTTCAATCGAAATATCAGAAGAGTTTCTGACCTGACTATACTCTTTTGCAGGTACATACTGGCTATTATCAACTGGGTTGGAAACTATCGGAGAGGAAGTTTTTATATTAAAAGCCATAACAGAATCCGGAGTACTGTTCAATATTTCCCTGCTCCATCTATATGTTAAAAAACTCAAAGTCAGCAGAACAGTTATAGCCGCTGCAATCCTTAGAAGTATAAGCGGTCTGGTTTTAATTTTAATTACAGGGTGAATGTTATCCCAAACGCCAGGCGGCGGAAGCACCTCGTAATCTTTAAGGCCGTTTCTGAAGAGAAGATCTATATTTGCCCCTTTTTCATTCATTAGCTACTTTCTTCTTTATTCCTGTATATGATCCGACTCTTCTCTGAAGGATAGCCCTTGCACGGGAAAGGTTTGATTTTGAAGTTCCCTCTGAAATATTCACCATTTTACCTATCTCTTTATGTGAATATCCTTCAATTGCATACAGGTTAAATACCAGCCTGTATTTCGTGGGCAACTCTCTGATAATTTCAAGGAGATCGTTAGCTTCAAGGCCAGCATAATCCTGGTTATCAGGTTCCGCATCCTGTTCCTGTATCGTATCTATATCATCTACACGATACAGGTTATGCCTGCTGCGGAATTTTTCAAGTGCTGTATTGACAGTTATCCGGCGCATCCATCCCTCGAAAGAACCTTCATGTTTGTAATTATCAAGATTTTCAAAAATCTTAATAAACCCTTCCTGTAAAATATCTCTTGCCTCCTCATCATTCCCTGAGTACTGAAGACAGACAGCATATAGCTTTGATGCATGTCTCCTGTACAGAAGTTCCTGATCCCTTCTGTCACCGGCAAGACAACCTTTTATAATTTTTTTTATCTCCGACAAGGTTTTTTTTCCTGATTGAGATTATAAAAATATAAAATAATTATATTAAATGCCAGTAATTCTATAAAGATTGATGGTTTTTTTAAAAAAAAGGTTGCGTTCAGGAGGCTAAAGATGTATTACTTCTCCATACGCAGCGGCTGCAGCCTCCATTATGGCTTCTGACATGGTAGGATGAGGATGAACAGACTTGATGATTTCATGGGCTGTGGTTTCAAGTTTTCTGGCAACAATTATCTCTGCGATCATTTCCGTAACGTTGGCGCCGATCATATGTGCCCCTAGCAGTTCGCCGTATGCCGAATCAAATATCAGTTTTACAAAACCATCTTTTGCACCTGAAGCACTTGCTTTTCCAGATGCAGTAAACGGAAACTTTCCGACTTTTATGTCATAACCGGCTTCCCTGGCTGCTGCCTCAGTAAGACCACATGATGCTATTTCCGGAGTTGTATAGGTACATCCGGGAATATTTGTATAATCAAGAGGTTCAACTTCTTTACCTGCTATCTTTTCGACACAAATAATCCCCTCTGCTGAGGCCACATGAGCAAGAGCCGGTCCATGAACAATATCACCGATAGCAAAAATACCAGGAGCAGATGTTTTGTAATAATCATCAACAATAACCTTACCCTTATCAATTTTAACACCTGCTTTTTCAAGACCAATATCTTCAAGGTTTGGTGTAATACCAACTGCCGATAAGACAATATCAGCTTCAATAACCTCCTGTCCCTTTTGTGTCTTTATGGTTATCTGGCACTTCTCTTTTGAAGTATCAATTTTCTCAACCGACGAACCGGTCATTACTTTCATGCCAATTTTCTTAAAGGATCTCTCAAGTTGTTTTGAGACTTCTTCATCTTCAACCGGAACTATCCTGGGCAACAACTCAATGAGGGTAACACTTGTGCCCAGTGACTGATAGAAATTAGCAAATTCACTTCCGATCGCTCCTGACCCTACAACAACCATTGAGCCGGGTTGCTTTTCAAGTGTCATAGCCTCACGGTAGCCAATTATCTTCATACCATCCTGTTTCAGATTTGGCAGCTCTTTTGATCTTGCACCTGTCGCTATTATTATATTCTTAGCAGAATACTTCTTTTTACTTCCATCCGTGTCCTCCACCTCAACATTGGTGTCTCCGGCAAGACGGCCATAACCTTTTATATGTTCAATATTATTTTTTTTGAAAAGAAACTGAATCCCTTTGCTCATCCCGTTAGCCACATTTCTGCTTCTGGAAATAATTGCTTTAAAATCAGGTTTTACCTCACCTGAGATCGCAATTCCATAATCAGATGCGTGGGTAAGATAGTCGAATACCTGGGCACTCTTCAGGAGTGATTTTGTAGGGATACATCCCCAATTTAGACATATTCCTCCGATTTCAGCTCTTTCAACAACTGCCACTTTCATTTTCAATTGCGATGCCCTTATTGCGGCTACATAACCGCCTGGTCCACTGCCGATTATAATAAGTTCATAATCCATTGTGTATGTATTTTATATTATATATTTTCAATTAAAAATTTGTCAATTAATATTATTAAGTGCCTAAAGTTTGGAGTGCCTGGAGTGCCTAAAGTTGTTCAGCTTTGATATCTTCACTATTAACTGGGTAATACCTTTTGTGATTACCCAGATTATAACAAGCGTAAAAATTATGGTCGCTCCTACCGGAATCCCGGCAAAGTATGAAATAGCATAACCTGTTGCAGTACCGATAAATCCAGCCAGAACCGACCATAAAACTATTTTAAAATATACCCTGGTAAATAACATAGCTATGTTTGGAGGTATCGTGAGTAACGAGATAACCAATACCACACCGGCCATCCTGATATTTAATACAATTGTCAGGGCTATCAGTGAAGTTGTGATGTACTTAAATACATCCACGTATGAGGAGTATGTCCGGGCAAAGATCTCGTCGAAAGAGATGTATAGAATTGTCCTGTAAAATATCCCGAAATAAAAGATCAAAATTACGGACATTATACCCAAAGCTATGATGTCAGCATTTGAAACAGTGAGAATACTTCCGAAAAGGTAACTCATCAGGTTGGGAGTATATCCAGGAGTCAGATAGATAAAAATTATTCCGATTGCCATACCAAATGCCCATAATATCCCTATCGCCGAGTCCTCCCTTATTTTCTGTCTGACAGAAAGATACTCAACGCCCAGAGCTGAAAGTATGCCAAATACAGCAGCACCAATCACAGGGTTGATGCCGATGAAATATCCGATACCGATACCCCCGAATGAAGCATGTGTGATGCCGCCGCTCAGGAAGACCATTCGCTTCGACACAACATATGTTCCTGCCAAACCGGCAGTTATACTGGCAAAGGCTGCTCCAAGAAGGCCTTTTATTATAAATTCATATTGAAAAATGTTAGCTTCCACTCAATTATGATGTTTAAGAACGGTATGTGGGACATCCCCATGTGTAACAAGCTGGATAGGACACCCGTAAGCAAGCAGATCTTCATTTGTAATTTCGTGAGATGGATGATAGTGAAGACTCCTGTTCACACAGGCAAACGATTTAATATGCGATGAAATGGTTCCGACATCGTGCGAGACCATAAGTATTGCCATCCTTTTGTTGAGGTCCCTCAATTTTTCATAAAAATCATTTTCAAAGGTTGTATCAACAAAATTTCCCGGTTCATCGAGTAATAGTAATCTGGGATTTCCGATAATGGCCCGTCCCAGAAACACCCTTTGCATCTGGCCACCTGACAATTCATTTAAGGTAGAATTCGTCATCTCTTCCAAACCAAGTTCATCCATTACTTTCATGGCTCTGGTCTTGTCAGATGACGACATTCTGGAAATGATCCCCTTCCGGATCATAAGCCCCGATAGAATTATGTCGGTTACAGTTACAGGGTAGTTAATATCTCCTGTTGACATTTGAGGCAGATAACCGATACTGTTATTATTTAAAAGTTCATTATTGAAAACAATTTTACCTTCAGACGGTTTCACCAAACCAAGAATTACTTTTAAAAGTGTTGTTTTCCCCCCTCCATTCGGACCAATGACACCAATAAAATCATTCTCATTTACCTTGAGATCCACTTCCTGTAAAACCACATTTGCACCATAAGAAGCTGACAAAGAATGCATTTCGAATAAATAAGCCATAAATCCTGTCTATTTGGAACTTTCAATTAAACTATTGTGCAAAGCTTCAATAATGTCAATTGTCGATCTTTGCCAGTTTTCCGACAAAGGATCTATTAAAACTATCTGAGCACCTATTTCGCTGGCGATTGCTTTGGCATTCTTTGTGTCATATTCTCTCTGTACAAATATTGTTTTCAGATGATCTTTCCTGGCGCGGTCAATAAGGTCTCTCAATCTGGAGGGAGGAGGTTCTTTGCCCTCATATTCAACCGGTATCTCTTCAAGTCCATAGTCTCTTGCAATGTAAGCCAGGTTTGGGTGATAAATCATGAAAGACCGGTTTTTAACTCCCGAAAAAAGTTCCCTGGCTTTATCATCCACTTCCTTAATTCTTAAAAGAAGAACCTGATAACCTTTTTCGTATTTCTCTTTTTGTGTGGGATTAAGCTCACACAAAAATCCTTTCATTGAAGAGGCCATTATCAAAGCACAACTGGGAGACACCCAATAATGCGGGTCCGCACTTTCGATTTGACTCCCTTCATGGTGATGTATAGAGTTCAGAGGATCAATTTTATCACCTAAAGATAACCTCTTCATTGTATTGTTTGTCTCGTAAAAACGTTCAAGCCAGTTCATTTCAAAACCCAGATAACCATTACTTATATAGGCAACAGATTTTCTGAGTTTGTTAATTTGTTCAGGATAAGGCTCATATGTATGAGGATCTGCTCCTGCAGGTACCATAATGTTAACCTTAAAGTCATTACCTGCAATCTCTTCAATAAAGTATTTGAAAGGTGCGATACTTACAGTAATTATTCTGTCTCCGGAATTGTAACTCTTCCGGCCACATGATAGCATCAAAACAGTTATCAGAAAATAGAATACTCTTTTCATAAGACGTTAAACTCAATGCCGGTTACAAATTTAACATATAACAGAACAAATGGTTTAAGTGTTGCAAATAAAATAATATAAGCTATTTTTGGATAAGATTAACTAAAAACTGAATTCCTTCCGGATGAAGAATAAAGGAGAGATACTCGCCTCAATACTGAATAATTTTAAAGAATGCTATTTCTTCCTCCATAACACCAGGGAGTTCAATATCGTTGAAGACATTATGAACGAAGGGTTTGTTTTCGAAAGCCAGTTACCTCATTCTACCGACCATGTAAATCCCAATGAACCTATTGAAGTCACTTACTTTCTTTTTCAGAGAAAAGAATATGGTTCATACACCATAATCATAGCAATACCCAAAGTTATTTATGAAATGTATACTGATGTTTCAATAAAAAAAGATGTTGGTATTGAAGAAGTTCTGACAGTCACTGATCCGTTTTACGGTGACAATGATGAATTGATCTACACATTGTCACCCAAACATATCCTTGGATATTTTAACATTAAAACATCCGAGTTCTATCAGAACAGGAATTGGGATCCGTTTTTTAATAACTGTCAGCTCAAAGCTGTAGAAAAAAAACCTGTTAGCAGCAAAAAATAAAAATAATATTACGGAAGCAGCATTTCAGATCATCTGAATATAAAAAGGATCGGCACCCTTAGCCGGTCTTCTTTTTGCTATGTATGAAAACTAAAACGACTGAAGCGAAATCTTAAAAAATCCAGTTGCCTTCGTCGATGAAATCTGAAATTTCCAGTCCCCCGTTTTGTCCTGGTTCTCCGTTTCAGAAATCGTGAATGATTTTCTCCAGTTGAGATTACCCGATTCGTCAATTAAGATATCGGAATAGTTTTTACCGTTCGGCATAACAATCTTTATACGGATTTCGCCCGATTTACAGTCGCCCATCACTGACATTACAACTGTTTTTACCGATTTTTCAACATCAAAAGAATACTCTTTCGAGAAGGTGTTGTCTTTTACCGATTTTGAAAAATCCAACGTTGTCCGTTCAGAATCACCACTCATTAAATGTCCGTAAAATCCCTGCATATCAGGACCGGAGAAATTAAATGGTTCATCAAAAATGAACGATCTGTTCCCTCTTGGCAGGTACCTCATTGTATTCTCTCCATCTTTATCTCTGCTCTCAACCTCTACCCGGAAATTTTTTACTTGGTCGTCTGCAGCTGCCTCTGCCTCTGTCAGAGCCTTCTTCTGGTCGGCCATAGCTTTTTTTTGCTGGTCGATTTCCTGTTGAATCTTCTGTTCTTTATCCTGATCTGCTTTTGATTTCTCCTGGGCTGCTACCTGCTGAAAAGAAGAACCAACCGAGATAAGAAAAATAAGTGTAAAAAATAAACTGAATTTTTTCATGACTGCCTTTTTTAAAGTTTGACAATGTAAAGATACAGGTGGTAATATTGTTATTTTGTTAACACCGGGTTAATGTCCGGTTAATGTTTGGCATCGCCCATAGAAGTATCAATTAATTGCATAATTTTGAGAAAGTAAAGTTAATAAAATGAACCGGGTCCCGACATCTCAGGGCGAGCTACATCATACAGTTATAAATAATTAAATTATGATGAAAAAGAGAAATACTGTTCTGATTCTGGGAATTACGTCGATTTTAATTCTGATCTCAGTCCAGGTATTTATTATAAGAGGTGTATGGAAACAGAAAGACGAGTTGTTTGCTATCAGGTATACTATACGGACACAAGAAGCACTTAACTCCATAAGAAGAGGGTTGTCAACCGATGGTTTTGATACTGTGCGGTTGTTATTAGACCTTAACTCAAAACAGTTTATTAAAGAACTACACGCAACTAAAGACGAAAATGAACTCGCTACAAAAAAAAGGGATATCCTCGAATATTTCACCAAAGTGGTAAATCAGGAACAGGATCTCTCAGGTTTGCTTTCAGATTATTTTGAAAACCGGGGATGGGATAAAAATTTCAACTATAAGATTACTATAAAGAATCTGGATATTATTGATAATGACACGATTATGATTTATCAGAAAGACGGTTTCTCAAACCGCACGCCCAATGAGCGTGGAAGAAGAACCTCTCCTTTTGAAATTTCCGGATCAAGTATTCTGGTTAGAGTGACCCAATTGGAGGGCAATAACTACAGATTCAATTTTGACTATTTTATTGACTTTTCCGATAAACAGAAAGTGATCTGGGAACAGACTTCTCTATCGCTGGCAATGGCTATCGTGAGTATTCTTATTGTAGTCATTATATTTATGATTACTTACAGGAACTTAATGGAAGAGAAGAGGCTATCAAATCTTAAAACTGATTTTATCAACAATATGACCCATGAATTAAAAACTCCATTATCAACCATAACTGTAGCTGGTAAAACCCTCGAAATGGTACAGATAAGAAATGATGATGCAAAGATACTTGAAACAGCCAGGTTAATCGGGAAACAAAGTGTTCATCTGAATCAGCTTATAAATATGATACTCGAGATAAGTATGTGGGAGAGAACTCAGTTCCAGCTGGAAAAGCGGTCTGTTGAAATAGAAGAATTGATGAATGACATAGTCGATAGTTTTAAATCAGGTGGAGGCAATAATGCTTCAATTATCCAGAAATACAATTTCAGCGGAACGAAAATTGATCTTGACGTTGTTTATTTTACCACTCTCCTTAATAATCTTCTTTCCAACGCAGTCAAATATTCCGACAAAGAACCTGTAATTGATATTGAAGGCTTCGCGAAGGAAAATGCCGTATGTATTAAAGTTGCCGATAACGGAATAGGAATTAATAAAAACGATCAAAAGCATATCTTCGATAAATTCTACAGGGCTTCAACGGGAAACATACATAAATTCAAAGGGCTGGGGCTGGGCCTGTATTATGTTAAAAAAATTGCGGAAGCTCATGGCGGAGATGTAACCGTTAGCAGTAAGCCGGGAAAAGGTAGTATATTTACTATAATAATACCTTATATTAATTAAAAATTCGGAAAATGAAAGTTTTAATTGCGGAAGATGACAGGGATTTTGGCAATATATTGACCCAATATATAACGATCAGCGGTTTCGATGTAGCACTTGGTCGCGATGGCAATGAAGCGTGGGATTTGTTCAATAAGAACAAACCTGATATTTGTGTCTTTGATGTAATGATGCCAGAAATGGACGGATTTACCCTCGCAGAAAAAGTGAAGGAAGCGAATCCTGATGTCCCTGTTATTTTCCTGACCGCAAAAAGTCTTAAGGAGGATATTGTCAGAGGTCTTAAAATAGGGGCTGATGATTATATAACCAAACCGTTCGATCCTGAAGTTCTCATTCTTCGTATTAATAACATACTGAAACGGGCTTACTCCTCTACGAATGATGAGTTTAAAGTATCCGGAACAATGCTAAAATATAACACTCTCGAGCTGATTTGTGGAAATACAAAAGAAAAGCTTACACTTAAAGAGGCCCAACTCCTGAAATACTTCATTATCAATAAAAACAAAATACTTGCAAGAGAAGATATTCTGACTGAAATATGGGGCGAGGATGATTACTTTCTTGGAAGAAGTATGGATGTGTTTATCAGCCGCCTAAGAAAATATGTTTCTGAGGATAAAAACATAGATATCCGTACAGTTAGAGGCACGGGGTTTATACTTGAAGAGATCAAGAAGGAGGAATAATACAGGCGTGAGGCATGAGGCATGAGCCTCCTTCGCTGAAGCTTCGGAGGCTGAAAGGCGTGAGGCATGAAGTATAGGATTATTATCACTCCTCATTACTCATTACTCATTACTCATTATTTTTTCATGCCAAGAACCTCGTTTACTTTATTATACAGATCTTCACCTCTGAGGTTTCTGCCAATTATTTTGCCAGTTTCATCCAGAAGAAAATTTGACGGAATTGAATTCACCGAATACAATTTAGCTGCGGCACTATTCCCGCGTTGGAGATCTGATACCTGTGTCCAGGTAAGTTTATCATCTACAATTGCCTTAACCCAGTCCTCCTTTGTATTGTCGAGTGAAACGCCGAATACATCAAATCCTTTCTTGTGAAATTCATTATAAACCTTTACGACGTTTGGATTTTCCTGGCGGCACGGATTGCACCAGGCTGCCCAGAAATCGATCAACAGCAACCTGGCTCCTATTTTAGATGAAAGAGACACAGGGTTTCCTTTAACATCGTTCAGGGTGAAATCAGGAGCTTTTTGACCGACTGCGACAGATTTCATAAGAGTAACTCTTTCTTTAAGACTTTTTATCTCAGGTAAGGCCGCAATTGAAGGGTTGAGTCCATTAACCATCGTTTCGAGTTCATCAGCATCCATTTCTACACTAAGGCTCACCAGAATAGAAGGCGAAACATATGAGGAAGGATTATTCTTAACAAAGTTCTTCTGAAGGTTAATCATCTCTTTTTGAATTGAATCAGCCTGCTTTTCAAGTACTGATATATTTGCCACATCTCTGGCCATGCTTGCAGCCTGATATTTGATAATGCTTTTCGAATATATATCGCTCAGAGGTTTATTTGACTTAATAAGATCCCTATACTCATCCTGCGTTTTGGAGCCGGTAATCTTTGCTTTGTATAATGAATCGAGGTTCCCGGTAACGGTTATCTCTGAGTTATCAAGGTAAAAAGATGTTCTTTTCCTGGTATTCCCTGCAACTAACTGGATCAATTGAGGGTACTCAACTGCCCCGTTTTTCATCTTAAAGGTACCTTTTCTGGAAACTGCAGAATCAATTGATACAGTCTTGCCACCTTCTCTTTTTTGAAGATAAAAAGTAATACTGTCGGATCCGGAAATTTTTCCTATTACATCATAATGAGGTTTTGAAGTGCAGGATGACATTATTACGCCGAAAATAAAAAGATAAATGACCTTTTTCATACTCAGTAGTTTTGAATTTAAAACGGTTAAAATTTATTCGAGTTGGCAAAGATATGAATTATTGTTCAACCTGCCTGACTATTGAAATATTTGTCAAGCAAAATTAAGGCTGCCTTATATGAGGTCATATTTCCTTCGTACAACTTCCGTTCAATATCAGGAACCAAAAGTTTTACTTCTTCATGATTGTAGAACGAATTATTCAGATATTCAACAATTGTATTATGCATTCTGACAACAGCCTGTTCCTTTCTGAATGTCTCAAAATATCCTGATTTTTTAGCAAAAACAAAGTACTCCAATATAATTTCCCATAGTTCTTTTATACCTGTATTTGTTAATGCCGAGCATATCTGAACCTTAGGTACCCATCCGGATGCTTTTTTGGGGAAAAGGCGAAGGGCGTTCTGATATAAAACTCGGGCATTTTCCGCAACCAGTTTATTAACTCCATCAGCTTTTGTTATTGCAATTAAATCTGCCATCTCCATGATCCCCCGTTTTATTCCCTGAAGCTCATCGCCTGCGCCGGCAAGCATCAGAAGAAGAAAAAAATCAACCATTGAATGGACAGCTGTTTCTGACTGCCCTACACCAACAGTCTCAACAAGTATTGTATCAAAACCTGCTGCTTCACAAAGTATTATTGTCTCCCTGGTTTTTCTTGCTACACCGCCGAGGGTACCTGTTGACGGGGTTGGACGTATAAAAGCACCGGGGTGAATACTGAGTTGTTCCATTCTGGTTTTGTCACCCAGAATACTTCCTTTTGTCTGTTCGCTGCTGGGGTCAATAGTGAGGACTGCAAGTTTTCGACCTTCTTCAGTTAAATGTAATCCAAAGGTCTCAATGAAGGTACTCTTCCCCGCTCCCGGAACACCTGTTATTCCAATCCTTATTGATTTTGAACTGAAAGGAAGACACCTCTCAATAATAATCTGGGCTGCATCGTAATGTTCAGGCAACGAACTTTCGACCAAAGTAATAGCCTGACTTAAGATGGTTCTGTTCCCTGAAAGAATCCCTGAAACAAATTCATCAGCTGAATATTTCTTACGCCTCTTTCTGCCGGATTTTTTCAGAACATCAGGATTAATACTTGATGGCTGTGGAATCCCCTGATGTACCTTCAGTGAACTTTTAATTTCTCTTTTATTATCCATTAATTATTTTACCGGGGCCGGTTGTTCAACATCGGCGTTCAGCATAAGTACAACCTCAGAATTCTTTGGATCGTTAGTATACACATAGATAGCCTTTGTAACTTTACCGGAATAACTACCCGAGTTGAATACTGCTTTAATACTACTCCACTCTCCCGGCTTGATACCTATACCCTGATTTCCCTGCTGGACAGCCGTACAACCACACGTGGATCTTATAAACCTGATTATAAGATCACTTTTCCCTTCATTAAGAAATTTGAATTCAACCTCGTTCTGTGTTGAACCTTTTATTTTACCAAGATCAACCGTTGATGATGCAACTCTAAATATGGGAGCATCTGCCAGTTCTTCTTTAGATAATTTGGAAAAATCTTCTACGAGATTTGCTGATACATAATAAAACAAATTCTCCTGAGCTACTCCGTTAAGCTTTATTTTAACCATATCGCTGACATTCCCCCATCCGTTGTTTTTTGTTGCATCATAAGTTCCTTCTATCATACCTTTCTGACCCGGTTTAAGTGTTTCCGGATTGGCTTTCAGAGTTAGATGTGGCGGGACACCATCAAATTCAACTTTAACAGGTTCAGCAGAGGTATTGATCAACTGCATAACCCTCATCTTTTTCTCGGTTTTTTTAACGTTTGTGAAAGCCAGGTGGTTGCTCTCGAACCTTACAGCTCCGACTGCGAATGTGAATGATTCTTCAACAGTTTTTTCATGTGGAGTGACCTCCCCTTTGATTGCCAGAACAACGACTTCCGGTTTTGTATTGGTATATACGGATAGTGTTTTATTGAACGGACCAGGCCTGTTGGCCGGATCATAAATTGCTGTTACCTTGCCTTTGGCCCCTGCCGGAATAGGTTGCTTTGTCCACTCCGGAGTTGTACAGCCACAAGAGGCAACAACGTTTTGTATTACCAATGGTTCCGTACCAGTATTGGTCACAATAAAATCAAAGGTCTGTCTTCCTGCCTCTTCTTTGAAGGTTCCGAAATCATGTTCAGTGGCCGATAGCTGCATTTTTGTTGTTGCGATCTGCGATTTTACCACAATTCCGAAAATGAGTAGCGAGATAATTAAAAATAATCGTTTCATATCAATATGTGATTTTAGCATTTTGAAGAATTATTATTATATTTTTTACAAATATATTAAATGCAAATTCAATTTCTTCAATATAACAATTCCGGTCAGCAATTGGTTGCACCTCATTACACAAAAACCGGACCAGATAGTTCAATTAACATAAAGTGATGTAAAAATATAGAAAGTTTGAGATTTTTACATAGTTTAAAACAGATTATCATTAGTTTTGCTGCAACACTCGTATTGTTTGGAACAAAATTTGTAAGTTAAAGTTCCGGTTACCTGATGAAAACCTTAAAACTGAATATTATCAAAAGACTGATTGTCATCCTTATAGCTTCCGTTTCTTATTTCAGTGCAAACGGACAGTTCTATAATGGTCTTCAGATGTCTTTTGGTAAAAATAAAGTACAGTATTACGATTTCTACTGGCAATACTACCGGTTCGACGATTTTGATTGCTACTTTAATGAGTACGGGCGTGATCTGGCTCAATTCACTGCAAACTATGCCATTAAGAAGCTTGCGGAAATTGAGGATTTACTGGATTATAAACTCGAAAAAAGGATCATGTTCATAATTTTCAATAAAAATTCCGAGTTCAAGCAATCCAATATCGGCCTTGTCACTTTCGACGAAGACAGCTATAATACCGGTGGTTTCTACAGGATAATTAAAAATAAAGTAATGCTTTATTATGAAGGTGACCATGAGGCATTTCAACAACAGATTTCAGCTTCTATTACTGAAGTAATAATCAACGAAATGTTATACAATGCCGATATAAAAGACAGAATATCAAGCTCGTCGACGATTTATATGCCTGACTGGTACATAAAGGGGCTTGTTCGTTATGTAGGAGGCGGATGGAATTATGAGGCTGAAAACAGAGTTAAGGATGGTTTCAAATCAGGTAAATACAAAAACATCAACCATCTTGAATACGACGACGCAATAAATGCAGGTATGTCGTTCTGGAGATTCATTGGCAAAAAGTACGGTAATGCACTTATTCCAAATATAATCTACCTTACGAAAATCTATAAAAACATCGACGATGGTTTCCTTTATGTTATGGGAGTAGATCTTAAAGATCTCCTTAAAGAATGGAAGAACTACTATGCTGAAGAATATTCGAATGATAAAAACCTTCCGGAAGATGATGGTAATACTGTTGTAAAATCAAAAAAAGAACAGATCTATCAGCAGGTAAAAGTCAGCCCTGGAGGTGAATATATCGCTTATGTTACCAACGATTGGGGAAGGAAGAGAGTCTGGCTGTACAACCAGGCAACAGGCAAACGGAAAATTGTTTTCAGGAAAGAACCACGATTCGAACAGGTTACTGATAATTCTTACCCTGTAATTGCCTGGCACCCAGGTGGAAAAATCCTGACAATTATTAATGATGAAAAATCTGACCTGCAAATGTACTTTTACAGGGTCAATGAAAAAACAACCGAAAAACGAATCCTTCTTTATTTTGATAAAGTGCTTGATTTTTCATATTCCCCTGAAGGATCACGTCTTGTCTTTTCTGCTGTAAAAGATGGAATAACAGATATATACGTTCATACAATTGCCTCAGGAACTAATGAGCAGATCACCAGGGACGTTGCTGATGATCTCAATCCCTCATTCATGAAAGAATCCCCCGACGAAATAATTTTCTCGTCAAACAGGTTATCTGATACCCTGACTAATACTGCCAGCCCTTTTGAAAAAATAACGCAGACATTCGATCTCTTCACTTACAACATTGCAAAAAGGAATAATATCCTGGTAAGGCTCTCGGAAGGTAAATATACCAGCAGGTTTCAACCGGTTGAGATCGCAAAGAATAAATTTACATATATTGGCGATCAAAACGGAGTATTTAACAGGTATACTGCAAAGTTCGATAGTTCAATCAGCTTTATTGACACTGTCGCCCACTATAGATATTACATTAATTCCCAACCAGCTACTAATTATGACAGGAATATTATAAACCAATCGGTTGCGAACGGGTCTGACTCATATGGAGAGATGCTGTTCAGCAAAAGAAAGTATGTTTTAAGGAAGGGACTCCTGAGCAAATCAGTTCCTGTACCTTCAGGCGAGATGGTAAACAGCATATTACGAAAGGAGAAAAATCAATATTTTCATAAAGCTGACAGTATTGAACAGTTAAGGCAGTGGCTGGTAGCTGAGGACAAGAGACGAAGGGACACCCTTACCAAACCACTTTATGAATATTATATAAAGAATGAACCAATTGACATAAATCATTACATATTTGAAAAAGAAAAACAAAATTACTATGATCAGTTATGGCGGAAGAAATATATGAATATCGATCTTGATACCGGACACATTAACCTTCCTCTGATAAGAATTTATGAGACATCCTTTTATAATAATTATATAGCAACTCAGATCGACTTTAGTTTTCTTAATAATTCATACCAGGTATACAGTGGAGGGGCCCCATATTTTAATCCCGGAGTGAATATTCTGACCAAGATAGGAACAGTGGATTTGTTTGAGGACTACAGGATAACCGGGGGGTTCAGGTTCGCAGGGAATTTCGACAGTAATGAATATCTGCTAAGTATAGAAAACCTTAAAGGAAAATTTGATAAACAGCTGATTTATCACAGACAAACATTTTTCAGTTCGGATGATTCAAGCCTGTTTAAAACGTACACCCAGAACATATATTTTTCACTTTCTAAACCTCTTACCCCTGTTTTGGCTTTGAAGGGCACTATCTCCTACAGGTACGACAAACATGTCTATCTGGCCACAGATATAACCACTCTCAACTATAAAAATATCTCACAACAATGGGCGAGCCTGAAAGGAGAAATAATTTATGATAATACCCGCAAAAGAAGTATTAATATTTACTTCGGGACAAGGTTTAAGATTTTCGGCGAGTATTATAAGGAACTGACAAGAAAAAAATCAGATATGATAGTTCTTGGTGTGGATTTCCGTAAATATACCCGGATACACCGGGAATTGATCTGGGCAAACAGATTTGCAGCCAGTACATCCTTTGGACCTACTAAACTGATATATTACCTTGGTGGTGTTGATAATTGGATGGGATATCTGTTTAATAAAATCCAGATGTTCGATAACACTATTCCGGTCACACCCAATGTAAATTATGGATTCCAGGCGATTGCGACCAATATGAGAGGTTTCTCGCAGAATATAAGAAACGGAAATAGTTTCGCCCTTATTAACAGCGAAATAAGATGGCCGGTAGTCAGATATTTTGCGGGTCATCCTTTGCGATCAAATTTCCTCAACAGTCTGCAGATTATTGGATTCGGTGATGTAGGAACAGCCTGGTCGGGGAAATCCCCGTGGTCGGGTAAAAACGGTTATGATACTGAAAAGATTACAAATGGACCAGTATCAGTTACACTTGATTCGAACAGGGATCCTATCGTGGAAGGATTTGGTGCAGGCGTAAGAGCTCAGCTTTTTGGATATTTCATCAGGGCTGACTGGGCCTGGGGTATCGAGAACCGCTATATACTTCCAAGAATTTTCTATCTTTCATTCAGCCTCGATTTTTAATTATTGCTCGATTCCGTTGTCAAAAATTTGAATTATTAATTATATATGGTCATATATTTAGCTTGTTCTTTTTTCAATTAAAAAAAATGAGTAATTTTGTGCGCTAATTGTAATTAATTAATTAAAAAATAATCAAAATGGCTTATAAAATTAATGATGATTGTACTGCTTGCGGAACATGCATCGACGAATGTCCTGTAGAAGCAATATCAGAAGGCGACATCTATAAAATTGATCCGGATGTATGCACTGACTGTGGTGCATGTGCGGATGTTTGCCCTGTTGAGGCTATTCATCCTGCATAGCATTACAATTAAAGAAAATGTAACAGGGACATGCTATAGTATGTCCCTGTTTATTTTTATCGCGGGTTGTATTTCGCTTTCTCCAGTATACCCTGAACATCCGTATTCTTTATCATATCCCCCATTTTTAATTCCGGATTCCTCATCATATATGATTCGATAATTCTGAAACCAAGCCAGATAGCTGCCCGTCCTGGTGATTCTTTAGAGAAAAAACTTGTCATCGGAGCCTCCCCGGTAAGTTTATGTATGGTAAACTGATCGCTACTGAACAGAAGATTATTTTCTATAAGATATTGCCACATCTGAAATTCATTGTTCCTGCAGAATTTCATCTGATCGGGGGTGAAGCCGAAAATAATCTCATCGTTGGTTTCCGATAACATGCATTTTTCAAAATACTTTAGTTTACCGTCATGAATAATCTCTGCCAATACATTGTCAGCAGGGTACTTAATTGTCGAAAAATCCCATTCTGAAGCTGCCCATCCGTACATACAATCTGGAACAATATTCTCAGGTGTCATTCTGGCAGCCATATATTTGTAAATTTCAAGTCGTGGATAATATTCACATTCAGACCCCAGATATCTGTCAAGACCAATACCGAGAATAGTATCTCCTGTTATAATGCTGTTATTAAATCCTGTTATACAGGTAAATACTGCCGGTACACTATTCCCCGGGAAATAATAGAGATAATGCCGGAAAGCATCCTGAAGTCCCTCTTCAATTAACCTGAGATCGGGATATAGTTTCATGGTAAGGGTATAGACATCATTAGTTTGTTTATCTGAACAAAATCGTAACAGGAGATCACCAAATGAATTATCTGAAATGTCACCGGTATTGATAACATAACTGAATAACTGAAGAAACTTTCCATACTTTTCTTTAAGAGCAGGTACCGTTGGTATGACTTTATCGGGATTTAAGGTGAAAAGATCCTTCTCAAGTCTCTTTATTTCGATTTTTACTTTTATCGATGAGGTATTAATTTTGTAATGATTCTTTCTGCAGGAAGTTGCTGTTGTCAACATTACCATTAAAATCAAAATGGGGATAAACCTGATTCTCATATAGCTTTTTTTTAAGAAGTCTAAAATACACACTTTTTCTATTATAAGGTCACTATCATAAACGATACAATAACTTCTCTTATTATTTGTTATTTTTGCAATTGAATTGAAATGTTGCAAGTGGTTTACAATCTTGACATAATACTGATATATGAATAATAATCAAAGTTTTCTATCAGGAGTGTACAAAACAACAATACTCTTTTTACTAATTTTAACTCCGATCGTTTTAAACGGTCAGCAGAAAATAGTTTTCGGATTACATGCAGATCCGGTTATCAGCTGGTTCTCCTCCGATATCAGGCAGGTTAAAAATGTTGGTGCGCGACCCGGCTTCAACTTTGGCTTAACTTATAATAAATATTTCACTTCGAACTATTCCTTCTCGACCGGTATAAGTCTCCTGACTGCCGGAGGAAGACTGGTACGTAGCGACACAGTTGTGATGGACTTTTCAAATTTCAAATCAACTGTATTACCAGGCAATTCTATAGTTTATAAAATAAAATACCTTGTATTTCCTGTCGGATTAAAGCTTCAGACAAACCAGATAGGATACCTTACATTCTTTTCAGATCTGGGTCTGGATCCAAAAGTTGTAATCAGCAGAAAAATAGATATTCCTTCTCTCAGTCTCACGGGAGAAAATGCTTCAAACGAAATAAGGATGTTCAACCTTTCCTACCATATTACTGCCGGTATTGAGTATTCCATGGGAGGTACCACTGCTTTTGTACTTGGTTTGAATTTTGATAATAATTTTCTTGACATAACCAAGGACAATGGAAATCAGCCAGTTGACAAAGTGTCGCAAAGGATACTGAGTTTTAGATTGGGTGTAAATTTTTAACATTGTAGTGATGAAAATTTCTGTTGCACAGTTGAATTATCATATTGGCAATTTTGCCAGAAATAAGGATTTAATCTGCAATGCAATAAAAAAAGCAAAAGCAAAGGGATCTGATCTTATTATTTTTTCTGAACTCTGCATACCCGGATACCCTCCCCTTGATCTCCTCGATCGTCTTGATTTTATAGAAAAATGCGAGAGTACGGTCTCAGAAATAGCTAAGGAATGTAAAGGAATTGCAGCAATCGTCGGCTCTCCTACACTGAACAAAAAGCCGGAAGGGAAAAAACTTTTTAATTCAGCTTTGTTACTTTCGGAGGGGAAAATTATTTTTTCAGCAAATAAAGCTTTGCTGCCAACTTATGACATTTTCGATGAGTACAGGTATTTTGAACCTGAAACACAGTTCTCGGTGTATACTTTTAACGGATTGAGGATTGCACTCACTATTTGCGAAGATCTCTGGGACGAACAGCCATTTGATAACGAATTCGAAAAAACCAGACTTTATACGATCTCGCCAATGGAAGAGCTAGCAAAACAGAATCCTGATATAATAATCAATATTGCAGCTTCACCATTTTCATATACCAAAATTGAAGCAAAAGAGAGCATTTTCATTTCTAAAGCTGTTAAATATAAAATACCTGTTATCTCTGTTAACCAAATGGGTGCGAATACAGAACTTATATTTGATGGTGCCTCACTATTAGTCAACGAAAAGGGTAAAATATTTGATCAACTCCCGTTTTTTGAAGAAGCTGTTAATACCTACTCATTTGATGAAATTAAATCAGGCATAATTTCCCGGAAATATCCCAAGACTGACTCTGTTAATCTTATTTACAAGGCACTGGTTACCGGTTTGTATGATTATTTTACGAAAACCGGCTTAAAAAGCAGTATTATAGGGCTTTCAGGAGGAATTGATTCTGCTCTATGCCTATGTCTGGCAGTTGATGCTCTTGGAAATAAAAACGTGAGAGCTTTACTTATGCCTTCCCGCTATTCATCGGATCATTCTGTCAGAGATGCCATAGCACTTGCCACTACTCTTCAAGTGCATTATGATATCATAAATATTGAGAAGCCTTTCCGTGCTTTCGAGGAAGATCTTGCACCCCTGTTCAAAGGGATGAACCAGGATGTTACCGAAGAAAATATTCAGGCCCGTATCCGAGCCATTATCCTTATGGCCGTTTCAAATAAATCAGGATGTATATTATTGAATACATCAAATAAGAGTGAAGCCGCAGTTGGTTATGGCACTTTGTATGGAGATATGGCCGGGGGTTTATCCGTCATAGGCGATGTATATAAAACTGATGTATACCGACTTGCAGCTTTCATAAACAGGAAAAGTGAAATCATTCCTGAAAACATACTCAGGAAACTGCCTTCAGCAGAATTAAGACCTGACCAGTTTGATACTGATTCACTTCCCGATTACAGCATACTCGATGCAATTCTATACCAATATATTGAATTACAGAAGCCTGCCAGCCGGATCATTAAAGAAGGAGCCAACAGTGACACTGTTTTAAAAGTTATAAAGATGATCGACTCCAATGAATACAAGAGATATCAGGCCCCTCCTGTGCTGAGAATCTCATCAAAAGCATTTGGTGCCGGTAGAAGAATGCCCCTTGTTGCAAGATATTAATCAATCAGGACTCAGCCTCAATAATTTGTAAATCGACTCTTGATAGTTCTCGTCCTGATAAAAATCATATTGTGTTTCAAATTGTTATGTTATACAACATATAGCAAAAAACTGCTAATGTGATCTTTACAACTATCTGTAATTGAATATGTTAAAAAATGTTAATTCAATTATTATCAATTACTTTTACTACCTTTGACATGTTATTAAACATAATCAATTCATGCAATATATAAATCCATATATAGAATTGTGTCTTGAAGGCAGTTTATCAATTTTTAAGGGATTAAATCAGAAAGATAAAGAGATGCTCGCGCAGCATCATACCCTGGTAATCCTTAAAAAAGGTCAGTCTTTTTTCAAAACAGTAGAAAAGCCTCGAGGATTAATCTGTCTTGCCTCAGGAAAAGTAAAAGTTTTTAAAGAGGGTGTTGGAGGAAGAGAACAAATACTTAAAATGATGCGCCAACAGGGATTAATTGGTTACAGAGCTCTGTTTTATGATAACGCCTGGTCGCTGTCAGCCACGGCAATTGAAGACTCCGCTATCTGCATATTTGAAAAACATACATTTGTCAAAATCCTGAAAAAGAATCCTGATCTTGCTTTGAAATTTATCAAGCTATTAGCTGACGAACTTGAGTATTCAAACAACAGAACTATTTCACTCACTCAGAAGCATATAAGAGGACGGCTGGCAGAATCGCTGTTGATATTACGCGACACATACGGCTATGAAGCTGATGGCAAGACAATCCGCATATCCCTTTCAAGAGAGGATGTTGCACATCTTTCTAACATGACTACATCGAACGCCATCAGAACACTGTCCAACCTGGCTTCCGAAGGAATTATTGAAATTACCGGAAGAAGGATTAGCATCCTCGATAGCACTAGTCTGGAACACATCAGTGAGCTGGGTTAACTTAATGCCGGCCCGGATTGATTTTGACTATTCCCTGAAGAAGACTCTCTTCACCCTTTTTGGAATTGAAGTAAGTATCTCATAAGGTATTGTCTGACAAATTGCAGCAATTTCATCAATTGAAATTTTTTCACCGAAAATTTCGGCTTCATCACCTGTTTCAGCATTAAGACCGGTGACATCCGCCATGCACATGTCCATGCAAATATTTCCTATTATCAATACCTTTTTTCCTTTTATAAACAGGCTGCCGTTCCTGTTACCCAGTTTCCGGTTTAAACCATCAGCATAGCCTACGGGTAATATCGCAATAATTCTTTCATTTTCCGACACATCTGCACATCCGTAACCTACAGGTTCGCCCGCCCTGATTCTCTTGATCTGTGAAATCCTCGTTTTGAATCGTCCGGCTGTTTTGAGAGCCAGACCTTCAAAGTGTCCAACTCCGTACATCCCTATACCTGGTCGTACCATTTCAAACTGATACTCAGGGAATCGTACGATGCCGGAGGAATTAAGAATATGACGAAGAAAAGGGTATCCCACAGCATCGTGGATCTGTTGAACTGCTTTTAGAAAAATTTCCACCTGGTGATGACTGAAATTATCCAGGGAAGGATCCTCACTTGCTGACAAATGTGAGAAAACCGAAACAACCCTGACACACTCCCGGCTTTTAATTCTTTTCGCCAGTGTGTCTACATCTTCTGGCATGAATCCAAGCCTGTGCATTCCTGTATCAATTTTAATATGAACAGGATAGTTAATCAGTCCGTGTCTGGAAGCAACAGCTGTAAACTGCTCAAAAGACAAAAGACTATATATTTCAGGTTCAAGAGAATATTTTATAAGCAATTCCGAAGCAGATGGATCCGGATTCATAACCATAACTGGCAAGGTTACTCCTGAGTTTCTCAATTCCACTCCTTCATCCGGATATGCCACTGCAAGATAACTCACCCTATGGTACTCTAGCAGTGCTGATATCTCTGCCGGCCCTGCTCCATAAGCAAATGCTTTCACCATTGCCATAATCCTGGTACCCGGATTCAAAAGTCTTCGGAATTCATTAAGATTATGAGATATTGCATCGAGGTTAACCTCCAGAACGGTCTGATGAATCTGCTGCTCCAGCAGCTTACCTATTTTCTCAAACTCAAAGATCCTTGCTCCTTTAATGAGTATTATCTCATTCCTGAAATCAATACTATTTAAACTATTAATAAGCTCATCGGTAGTATAGAAAAACATGGATCCCTTCTCAAACAGACTGCAATTCCTTACAAGTGCACTTCCGATTCCGATAAACTTTTTTATTCCCGTTTTCCTTACGAGCCTGGCTACTTCGCCGTAAAGATCCTCTTCATCTCTGCCACTCTGAACAAAATCAGAAAGTATTAATGCAGTTTCCCTGCCTTTTTGTGACTTAAGATACTCAAGAGCCATTCCAAGTGACCCCGGATCTGAGTTATAATAATCTTCTATGAGCTGGCAATTATTGATACCACTCTTCATCTCCATCCTCATCGCTACTGAGACAAGTCCGGTAATCCCTTTGGAAATTATATCCGGTTTTGTTCCCAGAGCCAGACATACAACTGCAACGGTAATTGCGTTTTCAACTGATGCCCTGTCGCTGAATGGTATTTCAAAGGTGTTTGCATTGCCGTTAAAGCTTACATGTATAACGGTATGTCCTCCGGGGACAGAACTTTTCTTTACAAAAACCTTTGCGCTGTCATTCTCGCATGACCAGTCCACAAGTTTCTTTGAATTGAATACTTTATTCTTTAATATTGACTGGTGAATAATGTCATAATCGCGGCAATAAACTATTATGGAAGAATTTATAAAAAGTTTTAATTTCTCCTCTGCTTTGGTTTTATCATCGTGAAAATTCTCACGATGAGCATCCCCTATATTTGTTATTACACCAATATCCGGATCAATGACTTGCTGAAGCTTATCCATCTCCCCAGGCAGGGAGATCCCAGCTTCAAATATTCCCAATTTATATTTATCATCCAGTTTCCAGACCGAAAGAGGAACTCCAATCTGGGAATTATAACTTTTCGGACTTCTGATTACGGAAGTTGTAAGACCAAGAATATCTGCCAGCCATTCCTTAACAACGGTTTTACCTGTACTTCCGGTAACCCCTATTACAGGTGATTTAAAGGCTTTCCTTTTAAACGAAGCCAATAATTGCAGCGCTTCAACTGTGCTGCCTGTCACTATAAAGGCTGCCCCGTTATAACTATTATGATTATCAGGCAGCTTTTCAACCACGAATATCCGGATTCCTTTTTTGTACAGATTGTCAATGAAATTATGACCATCGTGGTTTTTTCCTCTTAACGCAAAAAAAAGAAGACCTTCAGCGAAACTTAACTGGCGTGTATCTGTCACTATGTCGTTAACCACAAGTTCCGGGGGACCTGTCAGTTTACCTTTTACGATAGTGGCGATATCTGATGAGCTGAGTTTCAAATGTTATTTTTTTAAAGCCGTATTATAGCAATTCCGGCACAAAGGCTCGTAAAGATTTTTTTCACCGAGGAGTACAACCTGTGCATCTTCTGATTTTCTGAAGGAATATTGTGCAAGATTACCACACCGCATACATATTGCATGAACTTTTGTAACATACTCCGCAACAGCAAGAAGTGCAGGCATAGGACCGAAAGGTTTTCCCATAAAATCCATATCAAGGCCCGCAATCACTATCCGGATACCATTATCAGCCATCGTATTACAAACCTCAACAATGGAGTTGTCAAAAAACTGCGCTTCATCTATTCCGACAACATTAACATCGTCAGCCAGCATCAGAATTGCCGAGGCATTGTCCACCGGAGTTGAAATGATCGATTTGTCATCGTGCGAAACAACTCTTGTCTCAGAGTATCTTTTATCGAGTGAAGGTTTAAAGATTTCTACTCTTAAACCTGCAAACTGGGCTCTTCGTAAGCGTCTTATCAACTCTTCAGTTTTACCTGAAAACATAGAACCTGTAATTACCTCAATTGATCCTTTTTTCCCGGTCACCCTTACTGAATTTTCAAGAAAGTCCATCTGTAATGAATGTCTTTGATAACTTAAATTGTAGTTTTATTCATCGATGACTTGCTGAATAATCGTTACTTTTGCAAAATAAGGAAAATGGTTTGTTATATTAACATCAAAATGTATGGATTTCAATGCAACCATCGATTTAATTATTAAAGATCTCAACGAAGCCTCCGAAATCATTGATGATCTTAAAAAATACCCGGGTGTCCCTGCATTGCAGGTAGAACTCGCGAAATCTAAATGCAGAAGTGCAGGTGATGTAATAGCTCTTCTCAAAAGTCTTGGTGACACAATTTCTTCTGAAAAGGTCCCCGTTAAAGATATACCGGATAAGGCGGAATCTAAAAGGTCGCAGAAAAAAACTGCCGACACTCCCATTCTTGCAGACAAATTCACTCCTCCCACAGATCTGTACGATGAGCAATCAGCAAGCATTAAAGCTGAAAAAGATTTATCAGATCAGCTGAAGGCCAAACCAATAACAAGCTTATACGAGGCAATAGGCATTAGTGACAAGTTCCTGTTTATGGGTGAAATATTCAATGGAAATAAAGATGCATATAACCAGGCAATTTCCAGTCTTGACAAAGCTGAAAGTCTGCAGGATGCAAGGGCAATAATCATGAGTTATGTTGGTGAAAACTCTGAAAATGAGGCTGCCTTCCAACTCCTCGAACTGGTAAAGCTCAAACTCCCATATAATGAGTAAGCTTTATCTGGTACCTACTCCTATCGGCAATCTTAAGGATATTACTTTCAGGGCTCTTGAAGTTCTTGGAAGTGTCAATCTTATACTGGCCGAAGATACCCGTCAGACTAAAAAATTGCTTAATCATTTTAATATCAATACACCTCTCCAGTCGCATCATATGTTCAATGAACACAAAAGTGTAGAATCTGTCTGCTCAAAGATTTTAGGTGGTCAGACTATTGCACTTGTCTCAGATGCAGGGACACCCGGCATCTCAGATCCCGGTTTTCTAATCGTGAGAAAATGTGTTGAAAAAGAGATTCCCGTTGAAACTCTCCCGGGGCCGACAGCTCTGATACCAGCATTGGTAAACTCCGGACTACCTTGCGACCGGTTTTGTTTTGAAGGATTTCTTCCTCCTAAAAAAGGAAGAAATAAAAGAATGACAGGTTTAATTGAAGAGACAAGGACCATGGTCTTTTATGAATCCCCCTATCGTCTTGTAAAAACCCTTGATGAACTGGCGATCCATTTTGGCCCCGATCGTGATGCCTGTGTCTCAAGGGAGCTAAGCAAGATGTTTGAGGAAAATATCAGGGGTACATTATCGTTTCTTTCAGCACATTATACAAATAAACCGCCAAAAGGAGAGATAGTTATAATTGTGGCCGGGAAAAAGGATTAATTTTATGAAACACTTCCTTCTTACATCTCTGATAATACTACTAATATCATATGTTTTACCTGCACAAATTCTTAAGGGAAAGATTACTAATCAGTCAGGAAATCCGGTTCAATATTCCACCGTATATATTCAGGAACTCAGACAGGGAACAACCTCAAACACAAAAGGTGATTATGAGATCAAGCTACCTGCAGGCAAATATACCGTTGTATATCAGAGCCTTGGCTTTCAGCCTGTAAATGTTAATATCACGCTGTCTGACAAAACAATAACAAAAGATGTAATCCTCCCTCTTCAGTATTATGAGATCCCTGAGGTCAGAATTTCAGCATCAGGTGAGGACCCGGCTTATATTATCATGCGCAAGGTTATTGGCATGGCTCCTTATTACCTTAACAATGTAAGTCATTATAAGGCAGATGTTTATCTAAAAGGAAATCTGGTTATAAACAAAATTCCAAAACTTTTACAGAAATCCATGAAAGTAGGTTCAGATAATCATGGGACTTCAGTTTCTGCCGGATCAAAACCTAAAAGTGAAGAAAAATTATTAAAAGCAGGCGACTCATTTCTGATGGAATCATATAATGAAATCGAGTTTACAGCACCAGATAAGTATTTTCAGAAAATGATATCATACAATAGTACATTCCCTGCCGAGGGCAATGAGATATCACCAATGAGCTTTATACAAGCTAGTTTTTACCAGCCTGTTCTCGCAAAAATGGCAATATCACCCCTTGCTCCGAATGCCTTTTCACACTATAGCTTCAAATACCTGGGTGCTTCACAACAGGGAGAATACACAATCAATAAGATACAGGTAATTCCAAAAAGGAAGAGTCAGCAGCTCTTTGATGGCATAATTTACATTATTGAAGATCTCTGGTGCCTTCAAAGTGTTGATCTGACAAATGAGAACCTGATTGGTAAAGTAAGGATCCAGCAATTATATATTCCTGTTCAGGACGAGATATGGTTGCCGGTAAGTCATAAATTTGAAATTAATATCTCAATAATAGGATTTAAGGCTGATGTCGGTTATGGAAGCTCCGTTAAATACGTTGAAGTAAGACCAAACATTTCGCTTGAGAAACCTAAAAGTATATCTACTGATTATTCCGGCAGAGCAGTTATCGGTAAAAATGCTTCTGACACTGTTGTTTCCAAATCCAAACAGCAGATCAACAAAATTCTTGAAAAAGATCAGTTATCGAATCGCGATATGATTAAGTTAGCCAGGCTGATGGAAAAAGAATCAGAGAAAAGTGTAAATGACAGCAGCAGAAAATCACTGGAAATAAAAGATTATACAACTCATACAGTTGAAAAAGATGCTAATAAAAAAGACAGTACTTATTGGGCTAAAATACGTCCCATACCATTGTCGGATATTGAGATCCTAAGCTTAAGAATAAGCGATAGTATTAAATCAGCATCCTCTCTTAAAGAACTAAAAACTGATACAACGGCATCAGTAAAAAAGAAGGAAAAGAATAAATTCCTGAAAACCATCAGGGAGGTGGGATTCGGACATACGTGGTCAGATACAACCGGATTCAGATTTACTTATGGTGGATTAATTGAACTCAATAAAATTAGTTTTAATTCGGTTGATGGCTTTAATTACGGACAAAATTTCAGCATTACAAAATCGTGGAAAAACAGGAACTCACTCTCAATAGTTCCTGATATCCGGTGGGCCTTCAGCAGAAAACAATTAATGTGGGGAATATATACCAATTATTGGTTTAACAAGATGAAACTCAGGCAGATTTTGGTCAGGGCAGGTATAACAAGCAAAGACATTAATAACGGAGGGGGGATCAATCCCTTCGTCAACCTGGATTATTCCCTTCTTTTAAAGAAAAACTATCTCAAGTTATATGAATCAAGGTATCTTACAATAGGTTACTCCACAGAGATAGTTAATGGTTTAACTATGAATCTGAGCGGCAATTTTGAGGATCGGAGAGTACTTCAAAATACAACAAATTTCTCTCTGTTCAATTCTTCAAAAGCATATTCTGAAAATACTCCTGTTAATACTTACCTGTCATCCGGATCTAATCCTATCAATGAATTGCGTAACCAGAGACACTTTGATATTGTAACAAAATTCTCATATACACCATATCAGAAATACAGAATATTCAGCGGCACCAAGGTACCGCGCGGCTCTGAATGGCCAACTTTCGATCTGACCTGGCAACATGGCATAAATGAATTCAATGAATTTTCATCCGGATTAAGACGGTCAGATATGTTAAGGATAGAAGTATCCAAGAGACAGAGCATTGGAGCATTCAGTGATTTCAGATGGAGAATAAGAGCTGCAGGCTATCTCGACAACAGAAATTTAACGTTTTACGACTTCTTTCATATCAACTCTCAGCCGTTGCCCCTGCTCCTGAATAATTATGAGGATGCCTTCATGATACCATCTTTTTATTCTATGAGTACGCCCGAGTTTTATGTTGAGGCTCATCTGAAATATACAACCCCCTATTTGATGTTAAAACTGCTTCCCGGACTAAGCAATACGCTAATGCGTGAAAACGTCAGTTTTTCTTATTTTGGCTCACGGTTCCATAGGAATTATACAGAAATAGGTTACAGTGTAAGCGAGATTCTATTCCTCGGAGAGTTAGGAGTATATGTTGGTTTTGATGATATTAAATACAGGAGTGTGGGAGCTAACCTGGTCTTTAAGTTTCATTAAGCAAAAGGTGGTTCATCATGAATATCGGATTCATTATCGAATCCACCGCCTAGTTTTCTCAGGTTATCATGATTCATCTTTGATCCCAGGGTGATGCTCTGTGATGTGCTGAAATCAGTATCCCCATCAATATCAAAATCATCAATATCAACAAACTGAGCCTTCTCTTCACGGAATCTGAGTCTCACATCGTCAACAGGTCCGTTCCTGTTCTTTGCCAGAATAATCTCAGCAATACCTTTGGTGGAAGAACCATCCTCAAAGGTCGGGATCCCGAACTTATCCTGCCGATGTATGAATACTACCATATCGGCATCCTGCTCAATTGCTCCCGATTCCCTGAGATCCGACAGAAGTGGTCTTTTTGTACCTCCTCTCATTTCGACTGAACGGTTAAGCTGAGAAAGAGCGAGGATAGGAACATTAAGTTCTTTTGCGATACTCTTCAGTGAACGGGATATATTACTAACCTCCTGCTCACGGCTTCCTGCATTTTCAGGTCCCGACATAAGTTGAAGATAGTCAACAATTACTATATCGAGTTTGTGCTGTGCCATCAGACGCCGGCACTTGGCCCTGAGCTCAAAAATCGAAATTGCCGGAGTATCGTCAATAAATATGGGAGCCTGTACCAGTTTTTTAATCCTCGTATCAAGCTGTTTCCACTCTTCTTCAGATAACCGGCCGTTCTTAATCTTATCTCCGGGGATATCGGTTTCAGCTATTATCAACCTGTTAACCAGCTGAATAGACGACATTTCGCATGAGAATATAGCTACCTTTTTCCCATGGTCAATAGCCATATTCCTTGCCATTGAAAGGGCAAATGCAGTTTTTCCCATTGAGGGCCTTGCAGCAATTATGATAAGCTCTGATTTCTGCCATCCTGATGTAAGTCTGTCTAGTTTTGTAAAACCTGAAGGGGTTCCCACCAGGGCATCTTCTCTCTTCCCTGCTTCTTCGATCTCCCTTATTGCTTCCTTTATAACCACATTGATAGGTGCGACTTCTCTCTTTATGTTTCCTTCAGCAATCTGAAAAAGAGCATTTTCCGAATAATCGAGCAGTTCAGTAACGTCATATGTGTCATCAAAAGACCTTGTCTGAATTTCTGTTGATACCCTTATAAGTTCACGCTGGATATATTTTTGTGCAACAATCCTTGCATGAAAGTCGACGTTTGCTGCTGATACAACTTTTGATGTCAGCTGAGTAAGATAAACAGGTCCGCCTACACTGTCCAATTCATGATGCGACCTTAGTTCTTCTGTAACAGTATACAAATCGACCGGATATTCCCTCGATGACAGGTCTGATATAGCTTTGAATATTTTCTGATGAGCTTCTCTGTAGAAACTCTCCGGACGAAGAATATCAAGAATGGTAATTACAGCTTCTTTTTCTAGCATAACCGCACCGAGAACAGCCTCTTCCATATCGTTTGCCTGTGGTGGTACCTTACCAAAATCAGGCAGAGTTGTTACTGTTGGTCGTGGACTATTTCTTTGTTTTGCCATTAATGCTATATTTCTTATTTATAAATACTTAGCGAGTAAAAAAGTTATTTACCCGGATAGATTCAAAGGTATGAATAACCATACGTGCTAATAAAAAAGATCTGATTATTGTTACAAACATGTATATGTTTAAAACTTGTTGAAAAGGTAATAAAAGGATCATTGGTATTAAATTCAAAACCATGTGGTATTTTTACATCAAATAGAGGAAGATGATTACATTCCCAAATGCTAAAATAAATATCGGATTGCGGATAACTGGTAATCGTCAGGATGGCTATCATGACATCGAAACGATTTTTTACCCTGTCGGATTGAGTGACGGCCTTGAATTTGTAATTTCAGATCAAAAAGCTCATAAAGATATTCTTAACGTTACAGGCATAAATACCGGTACTGATCCCGATGACAACCTTGTTATTAAGACCATTAAAAAATTACATGAGAGAAACGCCTTTCCGTTTTTGAAAATTCATCTGCATAAAGTTATTCCGGTTGGTGCAGGACTCGGCGGTGGTTCATCAGATGCAGCCTGTCTGTTAAAAACTATAAACAGATGTTTTGGCCTCGGTATCACTGACAACAAATTGAAATCCTTAGCATTAGAGTTGGGAAGCGATTGTCCGTTTTTTATTGATTGTACTCCGTCTTTTGCCTCCGGCAAAGGTGAGGTACTGACACCTGTCAAACCGGTTCTCAACGGTTATTATCTGGTTATCATCAACCCGGGCGTTGGAATCAACACCACCGAGGCTTATCAAAATTGCCGGACCGGGCTTCCTTCAATAAGCCTTGCTCAATTGATTGATTATCCGGTTATTGAATGGAAAGAGAAAATTATAAACGACTTTGAAGAATTTGCCTTTAAAAAACATTCTGTAATAGGTAAAATAAAAGAGGGACTATACAGATCAGATGCACTTTTTAGTCTTATGTCGGGAAGCGGATCGAGTGTTTACGGGATATTTTCAGAGAAACCAAAACTACCGCAGAAACTTAAAGATTTAGTTATCTGGGAAGGTGGGATCTGATTTCTTACTCAAGCTCCAGCAACACAGTTCCTTTTGAAACTTTGTCACCTTTTTTGACAGCTATTAATTTTACTTTACCATCCATGGTGCATTTCAATTTATTCTGCATCTTCATGGCATCGAGTATCATCAAATCCTGTCCCTTCGTGACCTTCTGACCTTGTTTTATAAAAATATCAAGAACTGTCCCCGGTATAAAACTAAGAATGATCCTCGGGTTGACAGGCTGATAAAATTTTCTGTTTTTAAATTTATTGCTGATCCTTGTCTGATATAAACTGGTATCAATATTCAGGAATCCAAGCTTATCATTTTTGTTCATGATTGGCCAATTGGTATTTAAAGGTGCATTTAGCTATAAAGGTGGTAGACCGTGTTTTTTATGTGGCATCGAAACATCCTTATTCTCAGACACTTCGATAGAGTGCATTAAAAATCTTCTTGTTTCGGATGGTTCTATAACAGCATCAACGTACCCTCTTGAGGCGGCAACATATGGATTAGCGAATTTGGCTTTATATTCTTCAACTTTCTTTTTTCTCATTTTATCAGGATCATCAGAAGATGTAATCTCTTTTCTGAATATGATGTTTGCGGCTCCTTCGGGGCCCATTACAGCAATCTCAGCCGATGGCCAGGCAAAAACAAAATCAGCGCGGAGATGACGGGAACTCATTGCTATATATCCTCCGCCATATGCTTTTCTCAATATAACAGTCAGTTTTGGTACAGTGGCCTCGCTATAGGCGTAGAGAACTTTAGCACCATGACGTATCACACCAGCATGTTCCTGATCCACACCTGGCAGATATCCAGGCAGGTCAACCAATGTAATAATAGGAATATTGAAAGCATCACAATAGCGTATGAATCTTGCGGCTTTGTCAGAAGAGTCAACATCCAGAACGCCTGCCATTTCGAGAGGCTGGTTAGCTACAAATCCTGTTGTACGTCCTCCCATACGACCAAAACCAATCACAATGTTTTTTGCATAAAGTTCCATTATCTCAAAGAAATCAGAATTGTCTACAATTGCCCTGATTACATCTTTAACATCATATGGCAGAGTTGGATCTTCGGGGACGATCTTATTAATATTAAATTCAGGTTTAGGCTCCCCTGGTTCGAACATTCTGGCTTTCTGCCCATTGTTCCATGGGATAAAAGTAATAAGCTTTTTTATCTGGTCAAAACATTCTTCTTCGCTCATAGCAAAAAAGTGAGCATTACCTGTGACCTCACTATGTACCCTGGCACCACCGAGATCTTCCATTGATATTTCTTCCCCAAGCACAGTTTTTATCACTTCAGGGCCGGTGATAAACATTTTTGAAATATTGTCTACCACAAAAACAAAATCTGTAAGTGCGGGTGAATATACAGCCCCCCCTGCACACGGGCCAAGAATAACCGAGAGTTGAGGAATAACACCGCTGGATATTGTGTTACGAAAGAAAATTTCACCATACCCGGCAAGAGAGTTTACTCCTTCCTGGATTCTGGCACCACCTGAATCATTAATTCCAATGAGTGGCATCCTCATTTTAAGGGCATGATCCATAATCTTGGTAATCTTTCTTGAATGCATCAACCCCAGAGAACCTCCGGCTACGGTAAAATCCTGCGCAAAGATGGCAACAGGTGCGCCATAAATGGTTCCGGAGCCGATAATAACTCCATCGCTGGGAAGTGATTTTTTGTCCATATCAAAATCACGTGCATCATGTTCAACAAATAAATCATATTCATTGAAGGAATTATCATCAAGCAGGGCCATAATACGCTCACGGGCTGTCCTCTTACCCATTGCTTTCTGCTTTTCTATAGCCTGTTCTCCACCACCAAGAAGTATTTTCTCGCGTTTTTCCAGTAATTCACGTATCTTTTTGTTGACTGGCATATAAATTTATTTTAATAGATTATTAATATTTTTCATTTAAGAGAATACCCGATTTTCAGGCTACAATTTTAAAGAAATTGTTCGAGTAATAATCTATTTCGGGGCTAATTTATAAAGCACCAGTCCAATTATCGAATATAGAATGTTAGGGATCCACATTGCCAGCATTGGACCAAGGTTTCCCTTGAGTGAGAATTGAGAGGCAAACTGAAGAAACAGAATATAGGAAAAACTAAGCCCCAGACCTATTCCGATATTCATGCCTATTCCTCCCCTTATCTTCCTTGATGAAAGGGTTACACCGATCAGTGTCAGAATAAAAACAGCAAAAGGATTAGCAAACCGTCTGTATTTCTCTATAAGGAAAAGCTTAAGTTCATCCGATCCCTGCAACCGGAGGAGATTGATATAACTATCGAGCTCACGTGATGTCATGGTCCCAACAAAATCCGGATCCTTAGCAAAATCATTCGGTTCTATAATCAGAGTAGTATCGATCTGCTTACCCCTGGTTATAATCTCTTCATTTCCTTTTACCTGGCGTATATAATAATTAAGTGCGGTCCATTTATGCTTCGTAGTATCATAAGTTACAGTAGGCGCCGATAGTTTCGAGATAAGTCTTCCACTGTCAATTTCTTCAATTGTGAAATTCTGCCCTCGCTGAGACAGAGGATTGAATGATCCCATATAGACATAAGTATTTTTAAATACTTTTCTGTGGACATTCTCAACTGTTATTTTTTTGCTTGATGAATGGTAATATTTATCTTCGAAATCTATCCTTATGAGGTTTGCTTTTGGAATAACAAAATTGGTCAGCATGAATGTGAATGTCGCTATGACAAAAGCTGAAAGGAAATAGGGCCACATCATTCTCCTGAAACTCATTCCGCTGTTAAGAATTGCTATTATCTCGGTATTTATCGCCATTTTTGAGGTGAAGAAGATAACAGCAATAAAGACAAACAGCGGTGCAAAAAGCATAGCGAAATATGGAATAAAATTCATGTAATAGTCAAATATAATTGCTTTCACAGGTGCCTGTTTCTCCATGAAGTTGTCGATTTTTTCAGCAAAATCGAATACAACTGCGATTGTCAGTATTAAGGCAAGACAGAAGAAAAAAGTACCAAGAAACTTCCTGATAATATAAACATCAATAATTTTGACCTTCAGAGAATCTATAGTCTCTCTGATAGTTTTTTTACCATTAAGTCTTTCCATTTTCTAAAATTACCCTCTTCAATTTTTTTTCTGGCTTCGCCAATCAGCTTCAGATAAAATGCCAGGTTATGAATACTTGCGATCTGGGCTCCAAGGTTTTCACCTGAGATAACCAGATGCCTCAAATATGCTTTTGAATAGTTAAGACTTACTACTGACGGCCCCTCCGGATCAATCGGACTAAAATCATCTATCCATTTTTTGTTCCTGATGTTAATAGTCCCTTCGCTGGTAAAAAGCATCCCGTTTCGTCCATTCCGTGTCGGCATAACACAATCAAACATATCTATTCCTCTCTCAATAGCTTCGAGGATGTTTACCGGTGTACCTACTCCCATAAGATAACGTGGCTTTTCATCAGGAAGTATCTCATTGACAATCTCAATGATCCGGTACATTTCGTCGGCAGGTTCACCAACCGACAATCCTCCGATTGCATTTCCTTCCAGACCGGCTGAAGCTGTTTTTTCTGCAGACTCTTTTCTCAGATCATCAAATGTTCCACCCTGAACTATTGGAAACAGAAACTGCTCTTTACCCCATAATGGATCAGTTTCATGATACCTTACAATTGCCCTGTCGAGCCAGTTATGTGTGAGTGCCACGGACTTTTTGGCATAGTTAAAATCGCAGGGCCAGGGAGCGCACTCATCGAAAGCCATCATTATATCTGCACCAATAATACGTTGAATGTCAATTGTATTTTCAGGTGTAAAGATATGTTTTGAGCCATCAATATGCGATTTAAAAACTGCACCCTCATCAGTAAGCTTTCTGTTACCTGTGAGTGAGAAGACCTGATAGCCTCCGCTGTCAGTCAAAATAGGCCGCTCCCACGACATAAAATGATGAAGCCCGCCGACTGCCTTGAGAATTTCAGTGCCAGGACGTAAATAGAGGTGGTATGTGTTCCCGAGAATTATTTTTGCATTTATATCCTCAGCAAGATCGCGCTGCAGGATACCTTTTACCGTTCCGCCTGTGCCTACCGGCATAAATATTGGAGTTGGAATATCACCATGAGCAGTTTTCAGAACTCCCGAACGCGCTTTAGATTCCGTATCCCTGCTCTCTATAATAAACATGCTGTTAAATCTCTTTTTAGAAGCACAAAGTTAATTTTTCCATACGGGTTATAAAATTATAAGGAATTATTGTTGAAATATATTTTTTGCCTTTCCATTAATCTTATTAATATTGCTGACTTATTTGGAAGTCAAATGACGGATCACGTGAATGTTTTACTATTAGTTTTATTCTATATCTTTTCCTCAGCTGCAGCTATTCAGTTGTTTTATTACCTTTTCTTTTATCTATCTATCCATTTTTACAAGTCACCTGAAACAAAAAGAACCAACCAACCGGTTTCTATAATAATCTGTGCCAGGAACGAAGCAGAAAATCTCAGGAATTTTTTACCTGCGGTTCTGGAACAGGATTATCCCGAATATGAAGTCATAGTTGTAAATGATTGTTCTGAAGACGATTCCTATAAAGTAATTGGAAATTATCTGTTACAATATCCACATCTGAGAATATCAAATGTGAACAAAGATCCCAAGTTTACCCATACTAAAAAATTTGCCCAGTTCATAGGAATCAAAGCAGCAAAAAATGAAATTCTGCTTTTTACTGATGCAGATTGTCAGCCCGGTTCGAATAAGTGGCTTGAAGGAATAGCATCACATTTTGATGAGAAAATCAATTTTGTCCTGGGATATGGCGGGTACCTCAAAGAGAAGGGCTTGTTAAACAAATACATCTGCTACGACACACTCACCATTGCAATGCAGTACATGGGGATGGCTATTCGGGGAATACCCTATATGGGTGTCGGACGTAACCTGGCTTATCGACGTTCGGTTTTTTTTATGAACAAAGGGTTTGGTGCACATAATCATATTGTATCAGGCGATGATGATCTTCTGGTTAATTCTCTGGCTACATCTAAAAATACCCGGATTGAATTTGAAAATGGCACACATACCAGGTCAATTCCCAGTCCCGGTTTAAAAGAGTGGATTGCTCAAAAGAAAAGACATCTGACTACAGCGCCATATTATAAATTACGGGATAAAATCCTGTTAATCATTGAACCTCTTACAAGGATCCTTTTCTACACAACATTTATAATACTGCTCTCACACATTTTTCTATGGCCTTATGTATTATCTGTTTTTGTTATCAGGCTAATAACGCAAATAATTATTTTTTATGTTGTTCAGAGAAAATTGAATGAACCCGGAATACTGGCATATTCGCTATTTTTTGATATCTTTTCACCAGTGATCAATTGCATTGTATTCTTAAGTAATATCCGGACCAAATCAGGTGAAAATAAATGGAAATAGTTCACGAATTATCTGACAAGGCGAAAGGCGACCTGATTCTTGTTGAAGAAGCAAAGAAAGGTAATGAAAAGGCTTTTGCAAACCTGATGAACCGCTACAGGGATTCCATCTATTACATGCTTATTAAAATGGTAAATAATGCATCTGATGCAGAGGACCTTACTATTGAGGCCTTTGGGAAAGCGTTTCGAAACCTTGATTCTTATACTCCCAAATTCGCTTTTAGCACCTGGCTTTTTAAAATAGCTACCAATAACTGTGTCGATTTTATACGAAAGAAGCAGCTCTCGCCTACCCCGTTTGATCATTTACAGGATAATTTGGAAACTATTACTGTGAACATTCAATCGGACTTGCCTGATCCGGAAGAGTCGTTGATTAATCATCAAAAGATAGCTGCATTAAAAGATATTGTAAACCAGCTAAAACCACGGTATAAGTCACTTATTGAGCTCCGCTATTATAAGGAATACTCTTATGAGGAGATCTCATCTGAACTTAATCTTCCTATAGGAACAGTAAAAGCTCAATTATTCAGGGCCAAAACTTTGCTATATAATATTTTAATCAAAACAGGTCACAGGTAGTGTCAGAAAATATTTTCAGGTATTTCCCGTTATTGTCAGAAATTCAGAAAGAGAAGCTGTCGAAGCTAAAGCCATTATACGACAGATGGAACCATATGATTAATGTAATATCACGGAAGGATATGGATAATTTTTTTGTCCATCACGTTCTTCATTCTTTGTCAATAGCAAAGGTCATTAACTTTTTACCAGGTACAAAGATCCTTGATGTCGGAACAGGAGGTGGTTTCCCGGGGATTCCCCTGGCTGTTTTATTTCCAGGATCTGAATTCACTCTTCTCGACTCAATTGAAAAGAAGATTAGAGTAGTTACGGCAGTAAGAGATGAACTTGAGCTATTAAATGTAATCCCAATACGTAAACGGGTTGAAGATGAAAATGGGAAATACCATTTTGTAATCAGCAGAGCTGTAACGACCTTCCCTGAATTTGTAAGACTTACATCAAAAAATATCATAAAGGACGGAACAAACAGTCTGGGTAATGGTATTTTTTATCTCAAAGGAGGCGATATAACAGTTGAATTATCGAAATTTAAGAATAGACCAACCGTGTGGAAAATTAAAGACATTTTTGATGAATCATTTTTTGAAACTAAAGTGATTGTTTATCTGCCGGTTTGATTTTTTTGAAAAAAAACATCTTCCCGGTTTTTATATTTCAAAAAAGTACTACATTTGCAGTCTCAAATCAGAATGTTAGTCAACAAATAAAAAAAAATGAAAAGGACTTACCAACCATCTAGAAGGAAGAGAGCGAATAAGCATGGTTTCAGGGAAAGGATGTCAACTCCTAACGGGAGGAGGGTTCTTGCTGCCCGCAGAGCAAAAGGAAGAAAGAAGCTTTCAGCTTCTCCTGAACTTAAATTGAAAGGATAAAATTTTCATACCATATCTTACTTAAGGGTGTCTTTAATAAGGCACCTTTTTCATTTGTAACCTGCTGATGAAACCCCTTCGGGGTTTATTTTCAATAATTGAATCCGTTTCGATTATTATTACCTTTGCTGACTTATTATATATTAGTATGCAAACCCTTCTATCCCATATAGACGATAAAGATCTCAGGTTGATAGCCGACAAGATAACCGGCAATATCCGGATTACGCCTGAGGATGGTTTATTACTATATAAAAAGGCAGATCTGGCTTTGCTCGGTCTGCTTGCAGGTATCGTCAGAAAAAGGCACAATGGCAATCTTGCCTATTTCAATCACAATTTTCACATTGAACCAACCAATAAATGTATATATAATTGCAGATTCTGCTCATACCACAAACCCGAAGGTGATCCTGAAAGTTGGGAATTCAGTCATGAAGAGATGCTCAATATTGTGAAACGTTTTGATAATAAGGACGTTACTGAAGTCCATATTGTCGGCGGGGTCCATCCATCCCATAATCTTCATTATTGGGGCTCCCTTATAAAAAAAATAAAAGAGCACAGACCTTCTCTCCATATAAAGGCCTTTTCTGCAATTGAGCTTGATCATATGATATCCTGTACAGGATGCACAATTAAAGAAGGACTTACACTTTTAAAAGAGTATGGTCTCGATTCCATTCCGGGAGGTGGTGCTGAAATATTCGATGAAGAGCTCAGAAAGATTATCTGTTTTGAAAAATCATCTTCCGAGCTATGGCTGAATATACATGAAACAGCCCATAGTCTGGGAATTCCTTCAAATGCCACTATGCTTTATGGTCATATTGAAACCTATTCTCATCGTATTGATCATATGGAAAGGCTTCGCATTCTTCAGGATAAAACAAGGGGCTTTAATGCATTTATTCCTTTAAAGTACAAAAAATCGAATAACAGTATGTCGTACCTGGGTGAAGTAAATACGATTGAAGATCTTCGAAACTATGCGGTTTCCAGAGTATATCTCGATAACTTCCCTCATATCAAAGCATATTGGCCAATGACCGGGAAGGAATGTGCACAATTATCTCTTTCTTTTGGTACGGATGATATGGATGGGACAATAGATGATACAACAAGAATTTATTCAATGGCTGGTTCAAAAGAGGAGAATCCGGCGATGAGCAGTGAAGAGATTTGCACTCTGATTCGCCAGGCAGGTTTCATTCCTGTAGAAAGAGACTCTCTATATAATCCAATATAACCTCAAATCCACAGAGGTGTCTGGAATAAAAGTGGAAATAGAATCCCGCAAAGCGGGACAGGGGTGAAAAAAGTAATATTATCAGTACCTTTGCGTTATTACTAATGTTCAATTTTTCCATATGAGCTTAAAAAACTTTATTCTGAGCAAAGTATTTCTTAAGAATCTTGGCTTTGCTGTTGTAATTGTAGTTGGAGCTGTAATGTTGTTACTTATCTGGCTGAATTTTTATACAAGACACGGACAGGCCCGACCAGTACCGGATTTCTACGGACTCACAATGGAACAAACTGCAAAACTTGCAAAGAAGAGCAGACTGCGATATCAGGTAGTTGATTCGATATACACAACAGTTGTTCCCCGAGGCTGTATAGCAGAACAGAATCCCAAACCAGGGTTCAAAGTGAAAAAATGGAGAGATATCTTATTTACCATCAATGCCTTTCATCCTGAAATGGTAGCAATGCCAAATCTTGTCAATCTTCCTAAAAGACAGGCACTTTTAGTTATAGAGAGTTCGGGTCTCGAAGTCGGACAATTAAGATACAGACCCGATCTGTCAATCGATGTCGTTATCGATCAACTGTACAACGGAAAGAAGATCCCCGAGGGAGATTCTTTGCAGAAAGGTTCGGTGGTGGATCTGGTTTTGGGTAAAGGATTCAGCAACCAGCATACTTCTCTTCCTGATCTGTTAGGTATGAAACTTGAATCGGCAAAAAATAAAATTCTTAGCTCATCGCTCAATCTGGCCGCGTATGAATACGACAAAACAATTGTCAGCGGACAAGATACCCTTAATGCTTTTGTATATAAACAGATTCCGGAATTCAAAGACGATGCTACCGTTCAACTCGGAAAAGAAATATACCTCTGGCTTACGGTTGATCCAGCTAAAATTCAGATTGATAGAACCAAAAATATTTCAGATACGATCCCGGATGTAAAAACCTTAGACAATTAGTCTAATTAACCCTGATGTTCAAGCATATAATCTTATACTATTTTTTTCTCAATTTATGCCTGGTATATTTGCCTGCACAGGAGGTTATCATCGGTCTTCAATCAAACTCAAGTATAACAAATGCCCTTAAGAAAACTGAAGAAAAAAGAGGATTAACTGCTATTGATACCATTGATCTTCCATTGTTTGATGATTTCTCAGGACATTCTGTATTCCCGGATAGTAAAAAATGGACAGATAATTTTGTATTCATCAATAATACTTACTCAGATCGCCAGCCCACGGTCGGAATCGCTACATTCGACGCGCTGGATAATACCGGTAAATTGTACGCAACTGCTAATTCATCAGGTTTTGAAGCAGATCACCTTACATCTCAACCAATAAATCTTAACTACAATGTTTCAGATAATATATGGTTAAGCTTCTTCTACCAGGCAGGTGGTCTTGCAGATCCGCCTGAAGCAAATGACAGTCTAACACTTCAGTTTTTTGCACCAGTTGAAAATAAATGGTATTCAGTATGGAAAGCTGAAGGGAACCTTGATCAAAGATTTAAACCTGCCATTATCAGAATTGACAATAACCGTTTCCTTCAAAAAGGTTTCCAGTTCCGGTTTATTAATTATGCAAGCCTCAGCCTAAACCTCAGTGATCCTTCAATGGTAGGAAACTGTGATATCTGGAATATTGATTACGTTCTTCTTAACAGGAACAGGAACGCGGGTGATACAGTTTTTGCGGATGTGGCACTCACACTTCCTCTGCGCTCTCTGCTCAAGACTCATGAAGCTATGCCCTGGAAACAATTCAGACAGGTCTACCTCCAGGAAATGGGATCTTCTGTAATTGTTCATTATCGAAATAACGATATAATAACAAGAAATGTTACCCGTAATTTTGAGATATGGGACGTAAATAATAACTCTCAGGCATATTTTTTCTCTGCCGGAGCTACAAATATAAGCCCTTTGACCAGTATTGATTATAGTGCCAACCTGGTTTATACTTACAATACCACCAGTAACGATTCAGCTCTTTTCAGAATTACTGCCTCACTTAAGACTGACAATTTTGATCCAAAGGGGAATGATACTCTGGTCTATTTTCAGGTTTTCAATAACTATTTTGCATTCGATGACGGGTCATCTGAAGGGGGATACGGGATAAACGGACTCGGTTCCAGGAACGCTATGGTAGCTTACAAATATGTATCCTTCATGCAGGATACTTTGAGAGCAATACGTATATGCTTCAACGACAGTTATCTTGAAGCCAATAAAAGAGCATTCGATCTTGTGGTATGGGATAATAACGATGGAATACCCGGAAATATTATTTATACCAGGGAAGAGGTCATGGTTGAACAGGGTAACATGATAAATGGTTTCTATAACTACACTATTCCTGAAGGTGTTGTAGTAAACGGTATCTTTTATATAGGATGGAGGCAACGCACCGAAACATTCCTGAATGCAGGGCTTGATGTTAATACTCCTCATGCCGGCAGACAATTCTACTGGCTGAATGGTGAATGGAGACAGTCACAGGTTCAGGGCAGTATTATGATAAGACCTGTTGTCGGAGCTCCACTTAACATAACGTCTGTTAATGATATCTTATATCACGGTAACAAAAACCTGCTAAATATATGGCCAAATCCTGCAACTGAATTTATAAATATTGACCCAGGAGAAATCACAATGTCAGGTTTGTCAACCATAACAATCTTGGATATCTATGGCCGTGAACTAATTAAAGTTCCCTTCCGGGAACAGATCGATATCTCCTCGCTTCACCCCGGAGTGTACTTTATAGTTACAAGTATGAATGGACGGCCCGTTGGATATAACCGGCTAATTAAATCAAGGTAATCACCAGAAATGACCGAAGAAGAAATAGCCGAACAACAAGAACTCTTTGAACACTACCGTTTCAAGGCAGATCCGGGACAATCACTTCTAAGGATAGATAAGTTCCTGTCTGACAGGATCGAGAATTCCTCCAGAACACGCATTCAGAATGCTGCCAATGCCGGAAATATACTCGTAAATAATAATCCGGTTAAGCCAAGCTACAAAGTTAAACCCGGAGATATTGTACAGGTTGTTTTGCCGACTCCTCCACGAGAAATTGAGCTTATTCCCCAGAACATTCCTTTAAATATTGTATATGAAGATGATGATGTCCTGGTTGTTAACAAAGAGCCTGGTATGGTTGTGCATCCTGCATATGGAAACTATAGCGGAACTCTGGTAAATGCACTTATGTGGCACTTTAAAGATCTTCCTCTTTTTAATACAGGGGAAAGCAGACCTGGACTGGTTCACAGGTTAGATAAAAACACCTCCGGAATTCTGGTCATTGCCAAGAATGAATTTGCATTGAACAGGCTCTCAAAACAGTTTTTTGACAGAACCACCGATCGCAGGTATAATGCTCTCGTATGGGGAATACCTGATCCCACGGAAGGAACAATTACCGGGAATGTAGGGAGAAGTATAAAAGACAGGAAGATAATGCAGGTATTCAAGGATGAAAATGAGGGTAAAACTGCGATAACACATTATAAGGTTTTAGAAGATCTTGGATATATTTCGCTTATTGAATGTAAACTTGAAACCGGGCGCACACATCAGATCCGGGTTCATTTCAGTCACATAAAACATCCTTTGTTTAATGATGAAGAATACGGTGGAGATCAGATTCTAAAAGGTACAACATTCACCAAATATCAGCAATTTATTAAAAATTGTTTTAAGATATTGCCCCGTCAGGCTCTTCATGCAAAATCATTAGCATTCGATCATCCTGTAACCGGGAAAAGACTCTACTTTGATTCCAATCTTCCGGATGATATGGTACAGGTAATAGAAAAATGGAGGAAATATATATCCGGAAGAGAATCCACCCTATAAATAACAAATAATTTATATAGACCAAACTAATGAAGAACAAACGAAGTCAGAATGCAGAAATAAAACAGAATTCTTACTTCACTGTTCGTTTGTTCTGCGTTCTTACTTCAGCTTGGATGAACCATTTATTACCAGCTGCCACCTGCGCCACCGCCACCAAAACTTCCACCACCAAAGCCACCGAAACCGCCACCTCCACCACCGCCGCCACCTGAAAAACCGCCCCAGCTGCCTCCCGAACCTCTTCCGGAGTTCATCATTCCCAACAGCATCCAGAATGGCAAACCACCTGTACTGATATGCTTATTATTCGATCCTCCAGATCCTTTTGAGATCATTACTATTATAATGAAAACTATAAATATTACCAGTCCAAACGGAATGTTTTTACCGGTACTCTTCTTTGCTCTCTGACCATATTCTGCTGCAGAAAATTCACCTCGTGCGAGAGACATTAAAATATTTGTGGCATTGATTAGTCCACGATAATAATCTCCGTTTCTGAATGCAGGAAGAATCTCACGATCAACTATCTCACTGCACGTTAAATCTGGAATAGCTCCCTCAAGACCATAACCCGGGGCAATCTGTACCTGACCATCAGAACCGGCAGTTTTTGGTTTAATCAGTATAAGCACACCGTTATTCTTTCCTTTCTGACCAACACCCCATTTTTCACCAAGGCGTTGTGCGTAATCAGCTTTATCATATCCACCGAGTGAAGGAACTATAACGATGGCGATCTGAGTGGAAGTGGAATCGCTGAAAGCTACCAGCTTTTGTTCGAGCATACGCACCTCATCTGCCTTAAGCATCCCGGCGAAATCGTTAACCAACCTCGGAGGAACCGGCCGTTCGGGAATATCCTGTGAAAAAACCCTGTCAATTGATACGGTGAAAAATAAAACTGAAAGGATCAGTAAATACAAGCTTTTTTTTATCATTATCATTACTCCCTTTTTATTTTATTTTATCAAAAGAAATTTCATCAGACAATTCGTTTACATCATCTTTTCTGTGAGGAAAATGAATTTTAAGATGTTTCCCGACTAACAAAATTCCTTCTGATAGACCTTCTGTGAACTTACCCTCTTTGAAATTCTTCTTCAGCAGTTCACTTGTATCATCCCAGAAACCAGGAGGAACTTTTGAATTTATGCCGGCATCTCCGATGATCGCGAATTTTCTGTCGCTTACTGCAAGATAAAACAGCACGCCATTGCGTTCAGCAGTCTTATCCATCCCCAGCTTTTTGAATAGCCATGCCGCTCTGTCGAGAACATCACCTTTAAGTGAAGTTTCAACGTGTACTCTGATTTCGCCTGAAGTTTCCATCTCAGCCTCCCTGACAGATGCAAGAATCTGAGCCTGTTGTTCTTCCGAAAAGAACGATGAAGCTTTCATTATATAATATATGAATAATAATTAAAATGTAACTGCCGGAGCTTTTTCAGCACCTTTTTCAGCCTCAAAATAGGGCTTGATATGGAATCCAAACATACCGGCAAGAAAACTCTGAGGAAACCTTCTGATGTAAGTATTGTACGTTAGAGCCACCTCATTGAATTTTCTTCTTTCTACTGAAATCCTGTTCTCAGTCCCTTCAAGAGTTACCTGTAGATCTCTGAAATTCTGTGTAGCTTTAAGTTCGGGATACTTTTCAACAACCACCATCAATCTTGATAATGCTGAAGATAACTGTCCCTGGGCCTGTTGGAACTGTTGCATATTTTCTGCTGTCATCTTTGTAGGATCAATTGTAACTGAAGTGGCTTTTGATCTGGCTTCAATAACCTGTGTAAGAGTGGTTTGCTCAAAGTTGGCAGCGCCCTTAACAGTATTTACAAAGTTGGGAACGAGGTCGGATCTGCGTTGATATTGTGTTTCAACATTGCCCCACTGACTTGTTACAGTTTCCTGCATGGTAACCATGCTATTGTTAACTTTTGTGCCCCAAAGAACTACGGCCAATACAATAATAGCCAAAAAACCAACTACTATAATCGAAACTAAACAACCTTTTTTCATTTTTATACTTTTTTAAATTTTCACCAAAGTTAACATAACAAGTTGAGAATTCAATGTACTATGAGAAACTTAAAGAATTTAACCGCAAAGTGCGCAAAGAAATGAGGTTATGGATTTCATTAAAAATATATCAGTATAATTTTTTAAATTTGAGTTGATAAATTAAACAAAATATGAAGACGATTGCAGTAGTAGCCGGGGGGGATTCCTCTGAGTTTGAGATATCTGTAAAGAGTGCAGTTGAAGTAGGGAAAGTTTTGTCCTCGAAATATATAGTATATATTATCATTATCCGGGGTACCAACTGGTACTGGGAAGATCAGAAGGGGCGTTATCATAATATTGACAAGAATGATTTTAGCCTTGTATATGACGAAAACAGGATCAGATTCGACGGAGTATTCATTGCAATTCATGGTACGCCCGGGGAGAATGGCCTACTTCAGGGGTACTTTGATATGATGGGGGTTCCTTACACCAGCTGTGATGCATTCTGTTCTGCCCTTACATTCAACAAACAGGCATGTAAACTCTTTCTTAAGGAGTATGGGATCATGATGGCAAACGCTGTGTTGCTAAGAAAAGGAGAGCATATGGATCTGGTGAACATCGTTAAACAATTAGAACTTCCCTGTTTTGTAAAGCCAAACGACAGCGGTTCCAGTTTCGGTGTTACCAAGGTGAAACAGAAAGAGGAATTGTTGCCGGCTATTGAAACTGCTTTTAAGGAGAGCGATGAGGTCCTCATTGAAGCTTTCATGGATGGCAGAGAGGTAGCTTGCGGTGTTGTTAAAACAAAAAGTAAAACTATCGTTCTTCCTGTAACCGAAATTATAAGTAAAAATGAATTTTTCGATTATGAAGCAAAATATACACCCGGAAAATCAAGCGAGGTTACTCCGGCTGATATGCCTTTATCGGTAACAAACGAAATACAAAGAATCAGCATGTATGTTTATGATCTTCTTGGATGTAAGGGAATTGTCAGGGTTGATTTTATAGTTGTCGGGGAAAAACCTTTTTTTATTGAAATAAATACTGTACCCGGCATGACAAAAGAAAGCCTCGTCCCACAACAGGCTGCAGCTGCCGGTATACCACTTGAAGAATTATATTCTTTAGCTGTTGAGAATATGTTTGAGTAACGGTACCTATTTTTTATTCTCCCTTGCCAGTTTCAGAGCACTTGTAGTGGTATAGTATTTAGTTATCATTCCCGATACTTCCCATTCCGGCAATTTACCTGCTTTAATGTATTCCAGAAATTTTGAAGTTACCTGGCCAAAATGCTCTTCGTGAGATACCCTGTACTTTTTTGGGACATTTATCTTAATGGCAGAAGAACTCACTGTTTCAATAGTAAGACTGTCATAAGGTAATGTCCTGACAACATCTTTTAATCCCGAAACGAACTCTTTCATTGTTGTTCCTTTAATATTTTCGATATACAACGTGGGTAGAAATTTTTCACCCGAACCCTGCCTAATGATCAGATCGCATTTTGTTCCGTGCATTACAGAGTAGTGAGTATCGCCTCCGCCCTGAGGAGCCTGGTATTTCCATTCAACAGAAACTTTTGCATAAACACCTTTTATCTTATAAATAATCTCTCCGTTTGCAAAAACACTCAACTTTCCGTCTTTGGTATCGTTTAGCAGATAATCGGGAAAATTTTCAAAGCCGGTCACACCCTTAAACTCTTCTTTTGAGATAAGAGTTGGCCATCTCTTTGCACTTATCATAGTTATGTCTGAAGGATTCAGAATTTGTTCCGGGAAACATTCCCACTGAACAAGGTCAACCAGATGTGTTGTCACATCAACAATGCCCTCCCCCTGTTGATGAACATCGAAAAACCAGGCAGGACGAAGTAAAGGACTTCCGGAAACAATCTTTGAAAAGTGATGAACACTCACTTTGGTTACAGCGGGTTCTTCTTTACTCCCTGTTGTCATATTGCCAAAGACTTCAGCTTTTTGTGAAAGAAGTTTCTGAAGAATTGTTGTCACCTCATATCTCTCAGTCATTATATCATATAAAAGAACTCCTTTCACTTTTGCTGTCGCGAAAGCAGCTTCCAAAGCAGGAAAATCCTCCGGACTAATTATCATAGGCTTATCTGCCAGCACATTAAGACCTGCATTGATAGATTTCGTAATATATTCTGCTTTTTTCATGTTATTCCCCGATAACACTACTGCATTGCCAGCTCTATCGGATATCATCTTTTCGAAAAAATCGGGACCAACATATACCTTCTCATTCCAGCTGGTTGGATTCACCGGTCTGCTATTATACGATTTGATCCTATCGAGATGCTGGAGATAATCAGGCCCCTCCGGAGCATAAACATGCACTTCGGGAGAAACCTGATCATACATAACTTTCTGGACCAGTGCAGCATGAAAATGGCCCGGATCAACAGTAATCAATTTTACCTGATAGGTTTTTTCCATTGAAGAATCAGATTTGACCGTTTGTTGTTTGGAGCCACCTGTTCCACAAAAGCTTAAAACTAAGATAAAGGGAGTGATAATTAATATGAACTTCTTCATTTCTTAAGTGTCTCCTGCCTTTTTAAATCAATCGGATCGCATATACAAACCAGATTGCGATCACCATAACCATCGTCGATACGCCCGACTGAAGGCCAGAATTTGTTCTCAGCGACCCAATCAATCGGAAAGGCAGCTTTCTGGCGATCGTATGTATGATTCCAATCATTTGCTGCGACAACTTTAACTGTATGCGGTGCGTTATGTAAAACATTATCCTCTTTATCTGCTTTACCTGTCTTAATTTCCTCGATCTCATTCCATATAGATTTCAAGGCGGATATAAATTTATCGAGCTCCTGAAGAGATTCTGATTCAGTAGGTTCCACCATGAGGGTACCATGAACCGGAAATGAAAGGGTGGGTGCATGGAATCCATAATCCATCAATCTTTTAGCAATATCTGCTTCAGTGATGCCTGCTTCTGTTTTAAAATTCCTGCAATCGAGTATCATCTCGTGGGCTACAAATCCCTCTGAACCGGTATATAAAGTATTAAACCATCCTTTTAAGGAGGCTGCAATATAATTAGCATTTAGTATGGCATATTTTGTAGCCTGCGTTAATCCGAAGGAACCCATCATCATTACGTATGCATGTGAGATTGTAAGTATATGTCCGCTTCCAAAAGGAGCTCCTGCGACTGCACTGGTACCATGACTTCCACCAGTATTTGCAAAATGATGGGAAGGAAGGAACTCAGCAAGTTTGTCATTTACAAGAATCGGACCCATACCGGGCCCACCGCCTCCATGGGGAATGGCAAAAGTCTTGTGAAGGTTCAGATGGCAGACATCTGCACAAATATGGCCGGGATTTGTAAGTCCTACCTGTGCATTCATATTTGCTCCGTCCATATAAACAAGGCCTCCGTTTGCATGGATAATATCTGACATATCTTTAACTGCAGCTTCAAATACACCATGAGTTGAAGGATAAGTGATCATAAAACCGGCAAGGTTATCTCTGTGCTCTTCAGCTTTTTTCTTCAGATCATCGACACTAATATTTCCTTTCTCATCGCACTCTATGACAATTATCTTCATGCCGGCCATTACGGCACTTGCAGGATTTGTGCCATGTGCTGAGGATGGAATCAGAACGATATTTCTGTGTCCTTCTCCCCTTGTCAGATGATACTCGCGAATTGTCATTAATCCGGTATATTCGCCTGCTGCTCCTGAGTTTGGTTGAAATGAGATTGCTGAAAATCCTGTTATTTCTTTAAGTGCTTCGCCTAATTCATCCATAATCTGATAATAACCCAGTGCCTGATCCTTTGGAACGAATGGATGAATATTCCCAAATTCCGGCCAACTCATGGCAAACATTGAACTGGCAGGGTTTAGCTTCATTGTGCAGGAACCAAGAGAGATCATGCAGTGAGTAAGTGAAAAATCTTTTCTTTCAAGCATCTTGATATATCGCATCATCTCAGTCTCGCTATGGTATCGGTTAAAAGTTCCACCTTTTAAAAAAGAGGACTTTCTTAAAAACTTTTCTTCAATAACGTTACAATTGCAGTGAGAATCAATCTTAACCGTCGCCTTTCCTGCTGCAGCTGCAAAAATGTTTACAATGGTGCTTATTTCTTTAATTGTTGTTATTTCATCGGTGCTTATAACTACTGAATTGTCATCGGGATAATAGAAATTCATCTCTGCCTCAAGTGCAAGCTTTTTCAGGGATTCTATTGAGATACCATCGTCAGGAATTATCTTTATGGTATCGAAAAACATAGAATTCAGTTGCCTGAATCCCATCTTTTTGAGATAGTAGCTAATGGTACATGCTGACTTATGGATATGTTCTGCAATGTCTTTCAATCCTTCAGGACCGTGATACTGGGCGTACATCCCCGACATAACAGCCAAAAGTGCCTGAGCGGTACATATATTTGATGTAGCCCTTTCCCGTTTTATATGCTGTTCTCTTGTTTGCAAAGCCATCCTTAAGGCATTGTTTCCCTGAGCATCAACTGATACACCGATAATTCTTCCGGGCATACTCCGTTTAAGTTCATCTTTTGTTGCAAAATAGCCTGCATGCGGACCTCCGAAACTCATTGGAAGGCCCATCCTTTGATTTGAACCGACAACAATATCTGCACCCCATTCTCCGGGAGGTATTAAAAGAGCAAGGCTCATCAGATCTGCAGCCACTCCGACGAGAGTTCCCGTTGCATGAGCCATATCGGAAAAAGCCTTATAATCCCTTATCTGACCTGACGCAGCAGGGTATTGTATTATTGACCCAAAGTATGACTCATTAAAGGTTATAGTCGTGTATTTTCCTGTAATAAGTTCAATACCAAGTGGTTTTGACCGTGTTTTAATCACGTCCATTGTTTGAGGGAAAATATCGTCGTCAACAAAGAATTTGTTGGCTCCGGCTTTCACTGAAGCTCTTGATCGTGCATTAAACATCATTATCATAGCCTCTGCTGCTGCAGTTGATTCATCAAGCAATGAGGCGTTGGCGATCGCCATCCCCGTAAGCTCAATAATCATCGTTTGAAAATTCAGCAGAGCTTCAAGACGACCCTGGGAAATTTCAGCCTGATAGGGAGTGTATGATGTGTACCATGAAGGATTTTCCAATACATTCCGGATGATTACAGATAACAGTGCAACACCATAATAACCCTGTCCGATGAATGAACGGAACATTTTGTTTTTCTGCCCGATTGATTTAATATGATTCAGGTATTCGAATTCGCTCATCGCTTCAGGAAGCCTCAGAGGCTTTTCGAGCATAATTGATGCGGGAACTGTTTTTTTAATTAACTCGTCGAGAGAATTAACGCCAATAGTCTTCAGCATCACAGGCAGCTCCTGTTCACGTGGTCCGATCTGGCGGTTAACAAATTTATCTGAGGACATAGAAGTAATTTTAATTTTATTTGCTCTCTGCCAGCTGGCGGAGTCGGGATAAAAGAAGAACCGACGCGAAGCGAGCCCGGCAAAGCCAAAATCAATAAAACGATAATATTAAGAATTTATATACACAATTTTCAGGATTTAAATCATACAAAAAAGGGATTCGAGTTTATCTCCTTTTCAATTGTTGTTTCATTCCCATGGCCCGGATAGACAACAGTTGAAGGAGGAAGAACAAACAATTTATTCCTTATGCTCTCTATTAGTGTATCATAATCACCTCCAGGCAGGTCGGTTCTTCCTATACTGCCGGCAAACAGAGCATCCCCGGTAAAAACGCAATTGTTTTTTTCACTGTAGAAGCCAAGACTTCCTGAAGTATGTCCGGGAACAAACAGTGCAACAAGTTCTGTCCGTCCGAAAGTAATTATCTGATTGTCAGTCAAAAAGCCGGCAGGTTCGGGTGGGGATTCCATTGACAGACCAAAAAGCATTGCATGTTGAACTGCATCATTCCTGTTCATTTCGTCATTTTCATTTGAAAAAGCTCTGAGATTATATCTTTCCAGAATGAACTTATTTCCAAAAATGTGATCGAGGTGACAATGAGTATTAAGAAGTAAAACCGGATTAATATTTTTGTTTTTTATGAAATCCGCCAGTCGGTCTGATTCCTTCCTTTCATAGCATCCGCAGTCAATAATTGCACAATCGCCCGATTCATCTTCAAGAATATATGTGTTTACTTCAATAGGTGAAAATACAATCTTATAAATTTTCATAGTATATTATTTTCCATTTACTGTTCCTTTCAGCATAGGGACAAAGATAAAATTTCCATGCTCGGAATGCTCAAAACTATCAGGTCCGGTTCGTTCTACTACAGTCATAACCTGTGAACTGGAATTACCGAGAGGTATAACCAACCGTCCTCCGGTTTTAAGTTGTTGTAGGAGTGCCTGGGGTATTTCCCGGACAGCAGCAGTTATAATGATCCCATCAAAAGGTCCATACTGGGGTTTGCCCTCATATCCATCACCGTAAAAAAAATCTGCAGAATATCCAAGGGATGTTAAAATCCCCTGAGCTTTTATAAAAAGTTCCCTGAAACGTTCAATGGTATAAACTTTTGCCCCCATTTCGGCAAGTACTGCTGCCTGATAGCCTGATCCGGTTCCTATTTCAAGAATTTTATCCCTCTTTTTCACCCGAAGCAGGGAGGTTTGCACTGCAACTGTATAAGGTTGAGATATTGTCTGACCTGATGTGATAGGAAAAGCTTTGTCAGTATAAGCATGTATAAGGAATGCAGGGTCCATAAATAGATGACGGGGAACCGTATCTATGGCTCTCAAAACATCTTCATCAACAATTCCTTTCTGTCTCAGTTCAGAAACAAGTTTTTTTCGTTTGCCTTTTGCTTCAAATGTATCAGTCATCTGATATTCCGGATCTATATTTAATATCCGACAAAAATATAAAAAATGTAAGACAGCCATCTCCAGAAGTTGTACTCATTTCTTTTTGTATATTTATCTCATGAATCTGATCGTGCAGAATTCAAATAATATAATTAAAACGGTTTTTGAATATTTCATAGCAATTTCCTGTCTGATATTGCTGATCCCTGTTATATTGATACTTACAATATTAATTAAGGCAACAGGAAAGGGTCCGGTAATCTATTCACAAAAACGCATTGGAAGGGGCGGCAAGTCTTTCCTTATCCATAAATTCAGATCAATGCGCTGTGGAACGGAGGAGCAAGGATCTCTACTTTCGGAAAAAGAAGACATAAGGATGACTGCTTTTGGACGATTTATGAGAAAACATAAATTTGATGAGATCCCTAATCTTATAAATGTTCTTAAGGGTGAGATGTCTATAATTGGTCCGAGACCCGAACAACAATTTTATATTGACCAGATTATTCAAAGAGAACCCAGGTACAGGGAGCTCCAGCTTATTAAACCCGGTATCACATCATGGGGACAGGTAAAGTACGGTTATGCATCAAATGTAGACGAGATGATCAAACGGCTCGAATATGACCTCTTTTATCTTGCTAACAGGTCTTTCTGGTTTGATGTGAGAATTGCTTTATGTACCATTGTTATAATTTTTAAGGGACAAGGGAACTAACGGCAGCATAATGACAGGGAGAATCTCATATTACTCAAGATTAAATCTTGCTAAAGGTTTGTATATTGGTCCTGATTGGAGAAGAATGCTTTCGTAAAGGATAACCTCATTAATCACAATATTTTGAATTTCCAAGTTCTGATATTTATCTATCAGGGCTTTAAGTGTCTCTTTATCGTTAAGATGTTTTATGCGTCCGATTGTCAGATGCGGTTTGAAAGGCCGGTCCTCAATTTCTATACCCAATCCCATCAATCCTTTCATAATAATACCGTTGAGACTCAATAGTTTTTCAGACGGCTCAATTCCGATCCAGATAATCCGGGGATCATTAACATTTCTGAAGACACCACATCCTTTGATAAACAATTCAAATCTACCTGATCCTTCACATTTTTTCTTCAACATTGAATTAATATCTTTTATCAACTTCTCCACTGTATCACCGAGAAAGGAAATAGTTATGTGGATATTTTCCGGATTTGTCCAGCGGATGTTTTCACCGCTCAATCGCGACCTAAGCAATGAAATCATCGTTAAAAGAGTTTCCCCGGCTTCAACTTTCAAAGCGATAAATATCCGTTTCATTTTTTAAACGCTGTTACATTATTATAATTCATAATCTTCCGGCTTCGATTTCCTGAATTATATATTCGATGAGGACATCAGCACCATAAGGATCATATTCTTCTTTGAGGTTTGTACCAAATATACGTGCGATACCCTGCCAGAAAGCTGCAGCAACTTTTCCACGATATTCTTTTATGAGTATATATGATGTATTCTGTGTCTCCCTGTCTATGAGCTTAATAAGCAACCGCCCCTGTGTGATTGTCATATCCCGTATATCACCTTCATATTGTGCAAAAATATTCTTTTCCACACTCCTCAGGTAGTCTTTTCGTTCCTTCTCGCTTTTGACGTTCATCAAATCCTCATTTACCTTATTCAACTTTTTCCTTACCATAAATGCATAAGGATAAACTTTTTTTAGGTTATAGACGAGTCTTTCGTATTTTCTTAAATCGCTTTTTTTAGTCATTGTTGGATGAGCAAGAACAGTTACCTCTTTTATTTCAACTTCAGGCAAAGTCACACCATCTCTTTTGACTTTCTGCAACAGGAAAGATCGTCCTGGAATAGTGTCATTTATTTGTTTCAATGAATCAACCTGTCCTAATGTACTAGTGACATAAAGAAGAGATATCAATATAGCTGATAGTAGCCTCACAAACAGATTGTTTTTTGCAAAGGTATCAAATTCCGGGCCACATATTGTAATCGCGCTGAGTGCTTTTACAAAAGAGGGAATAAGGAAAACCTGACCTGAGGTTTGTATTGCATATTATAAAAAGTAAATTTGTCAAAAGTATCAATATGGCATTATCAGTGGAAGATCTTGAGGATCAGAAAAATTTCAGATTGTTCCTTACTATTCCTTATCAAAATTTAATTCAATTCGTCTTTGACTCTTTTAAGAAGAAATCAGCGCTTACACTAATATTCTGGTCAACCGGCCTTATTTTTCTATGCATTACCGTTAATGTGAGAATAAATGTTGCTGGAAATTTTCCTTTTTCACAGATTCTTTTTCATTCTCTCATCGGACTTATTATTATCCCTTTATTGTGTATTCCGGTACATGAGTTTTTACACATTATACCATATTACCTGTCAGGCGCAAAAAATATCCGGATTGGAATGGATCTGAAACAGTATCTTTTTTATGTGACGGCTCACAGGTATGTCGCATCACCACTACAATTCCGGATAGTGGCCATAACTCCTTTTATCGTGATAAGTTTAACCCTTTTACTTCTTGTATTCCTTCTGCCAGGTTTGTGGAAATGGAGTTTATCGCTCTTTCTGTTTGTTCATGCAACAATGTGCATCGGCGATTTTGCGTTGCTCAATTTTTACTTCCTGAACAGGGATAAAAAGATTTACACATGGGATGATGTTGATAAAAAAGAGGCGTATTTTTATGAAAAATTATAATGATAAAGATGGTGAGAAGTGGTGAAGGGGAAAGTTGGAGAAGAGGAGATTTGAACATTTGAAATAAATATCTGAATATGAAAAAACTGATATTCACTGCACTACTGCTTTTGTCAATCGGAACGATTGTTTCCGGGCAGAGGAAGATAGTCAATCTGCCGGATATTCCCGGGTATGTAACCCTGAAATGTGATTTTCACATGCATACTGTATTTTCAGATGGAGATGTATGGCCGACTGTGAGAGTTGATGAGGCTCTCCGCGATGGTCTCGACGCTATTGCGATCACCGATCACCTTGAATATACGCCAAAAAATGATTTTGTACCTGTGGATATGAATGCAGCCTGGACAATTGTTGAAGGATATGCCAGAGAAAAAAATCTGATACCTGTACATGGAACGGAGATCACAAGAAAAATGCCTCCCGGACATTTCAACGCATTATTTATCAATGATGCTTCCCTCATTGCAAAAGATTCTGTCTGGGATTCTTTTGAAGCAGCTGCAAAACAAGGTGCTTTCATTCAGTGGAACCATCCCGGATGGAAAGCACAGCAACCTGATGGAATTCCAAGGATGTATGAAATCCATCAACGACTTATCAAAAATGGCTGGCTTCATGGTATTGAATTCTTTAACGATAATGAATATTATCCGGTTGTCTTCACTTTTTGTAAACAGTATAATCTGGCACTAATGGGCAACAGTGATATTCATGGAGTTATAAGTGAGACTTATCCTGAACCGACTTATACGAACAGACCGATGACTCTTGTTTTCGCTAAAGAAAAAAGTCATGATTCCCTGAAAGAAGCAATGTTTGCAGGCCGGACAATAGTCTATTTCAGAGACATGCTTGTAGGTAAAGAAGAATTTACAAAGCCATTTTTCTATCAGTGCATCTCTGTAGAAAAACCTTTTTATCAGAATAATAAAAGCATCTATTTTGAGGTAACCAACAGCTCTGATATTCCCTTTTATCTGATTAATGGAATTCCGGATTCACCTCCTGCACTGACACTTGCTGCCAATTCAGTAACAAGGATTGTTCTGAGTAAAAAAGCAAAATCACCTCTTGTTTATGATGTAAGGAATATCCTAACCGGGGAGAAGGAAATCCTAAAGGTGGAATTGAAATACTAGTTATAAAGTTGAAGAGATGAATGGTAATGTACCAAAATTTACTTTTTCAACTTTTCAACTTTTCAACTCTTCAACCTGCTTTAAAACTTCTCTTTTGCCAGTTTTAGTATATCATCCTCTTTCACAATAGGTCTTATCCTGAAAGAGTACTCATATTTTTTACCAAGAAGCCGGTACTGCGGATGTATCAATGCACCCCACGAATTATCGCCGCCGACACCCATCTGGCCCAGATCGATATTCAGATTGACCAGATCACGTGGTTTAACATCGGTGGTATGCGTATTTGCACTTTTGGCATCTTTTCTGTACTGTGATAATTTCCCGGGTGATTCAAAATCATCATGAATATTATTCAGGGCTGCAAAACAGATTAACGGATCTCCGGTTACAAGGATACCTGTTCCATTGTCATCAGTAAGGGTAAGCCATCGCGTATCCGTCTTATAGCCATTTTCCTGAGGTCTGATATAAGGAGTATACTGATCAGCAACCGTACTTTCATAAAGGCCGACATCTGCCGACGTCTTTCGGTCAATATAATTTTCATGAGGTCCTCTCCCAAACCATTTAATATTGGTATATTCTCCGGGAAGTTGCATCTGCATTCCCATCCTTGGAATCTCAGGAATGTTATCAGATAATTTGGAGAACTGGTTCTTAACCACAACATCAGCTGATCCGTAAATGGTGAATGTTGTAGCAAAACCACCAATTTTTTTACCAGCCTCATCCGGAATATCATAATTAAAAGTAACAAGTACTTTTCCCAACTCCGGCTGGCTTATATTTGCTTTTGTTACAACTGTTCTTGCACCGGCCTTTTTCCACACTCCAAGTAATTTATCCATGTTGTAACCATAGTCGTTATCAGTAGGAGGTCTCCAAAAATCAGGTTCAGGACTTTTCCTGATCAGTTCTTTCCCTCTAAAGTTGAATGATGTAAGCCTCCCTGAGACCAGGTCGAAAATTATTTTCATATCAACTCCGCTTACTTCAAGATTTTTATCTACAGTCCTGGTTTGGAGAACAGCAAGAGGACCATGAGTTGACGGAACAGGTTTTCCTTCCACCGGCAGCTTAAACTGTGCTGTGGCATACACATGATCTTCCGGAACATAGTTCCATTCGTCGCTCCTTGAAACCCTCATGTTAAGAAAATACTCGGTCCCCGGAACTGGATCTATCTTTTTAATAGGTAGTAAGAAAGCAATTTCTGCTTTAGGCCTGAAGTCAGGAAGTGGAATTTTTCCAGATTGTACAACTTTCCCGTCCGATACAACCTCCCATTCAAAATTAAACTCCGACAGGTTTGTGAAATCATATTTATTCTTAATTTTTATCATACCTGTTTTGAGATCAACCGGTTCAAAACCAACATACTGATAAACCTTATTTACCTCATACAGACCAGGATGTGGTGTCCTGTCAGGCCACACTAAACCGTTAAGACAGAAATTCCCATCACTCGGCATACCTTCCTCACCATAGTCACCACCGTATGCCCAGTACTTTTCACCACTTTCATTAGTTCTAAGAAATCCCTGGTCAACCCAATCCCATATGAACCCTCCCTGAAGCTTGGGATATTTTTCTATTACATCCCAGTAATCCTGAAAATTACCGGTTGAATTGCCCATAGCATGAGCATATTCAACCATAATCATCGGTCTGTCATTTTTTGGATCTTTTGCATATGCTTCTAATTCTTCAATAGGGGCATACATATTTCCCCACAAATCGGTATGGCGTTCAGGAGCATTTGTCTCTTTTTCAGCCCGTTCGTATTGTACTGGTCGTGTAATATCCCGACCTTTGGTCCATTTATAGAGATTTACAAAATTATGCCCGTCACCAGCCTCGTTACCCATCGACCATATAATAATTGAAGGATGATTCTTGTCTCTCTCAACCATTCGCTGCATCCTGTCGAGATGTGCTCCTGCCCATCCGGGTTTGTCAGCTAAAGTCACATCTTTATCGTAACCAATTCCATGAGATTCAATATCGGCCTCATCTATAAGATAAAGTCCATATTTATCGCACATCTCATACCAGAACTCCTGCTGTGGATAATGACATGTCCTCATGGCATTTATATTATTGCTTTTCATCAGCCTGATATCTTTCATTACGGTACCCTCATCGATAACATGCCCGGTTATTTCATTATGTTCATGCATATTGACACCCTTAATATGTATTGCAACACCATTGACAAGAAGCTGTGAATTAACTATTTCCACCTTCCTGAATCCAATTTTTGAACTTATACTTTCAGATATATTTCCACTTTTGTCTTTCAGGCTTATAACCAGTGAATAGAGATTTGGCTTTTCAGCGGACCATTTTTTTATACCCTGGATACTTTTATTAAGATTTACCGATACTTTGCCATCTGCTAATGCGACATCTTTTGATTCAGTGAAAATCTTTTGTGCTCCTTCGTAAAGAGACGCATCAACAATAAAATCTTTATCATTTGGATTCACGCTTTTCAATGAAACATCAAGCTTAAGCAGACCATCATTGAAATTATTTTCAAGGTCACCGACAGCGAAAAAGTCTCTTATAAATGTTTTAGGACGTGCATGAAGGAAAACTGTCCTCTGAATACCACTCAGTCTCCAAAAATCCTGATCTTCAAGATAACTGCCGTCACACCAACGGTAAACTTCTACAGCAATTGAATTAGTTCCGCCTTTTATATACTTGGTAACATTAAATTCAGCAGGTACTTTACTATCTTCACTATAACCAACAAGCTGCTCATTTATCCACACGTAGAAAGCCGAGCTGACTGCTCCGAATTGAAGGAAAACCTCTTTGTTTTTCCAGTCAGAAGGAACCTTAAAATCTCTTTTGTACGATCCAACCGGATTCCAATCATGGGGAATAAACGGCGGATTCTTTTTAAAAGGATAAGTAATATTAACATAGATCGGAACATCATATCCCTTCAGCTGCCAGTTTGAGGGTACCTCAATATCCTTCCAGTCGCGGGTATCATAATTATCCTTAAAGAACCAGTATGGCCTCTGATCAGGCGATTGAACATAGTTGAATTTCCAAAGCCCGTCCAAAGATTTATAGTTCGGGGAATTAGCTTTAATTGCCTCGAACGCACTCTTTTCATCAGTAAAACTAATAAGTGATGCATGTGGATACTCCCTGTTAATATTAAATACTTCAGGGTTTTCCCAGTCGCG
>Ga0209226_10000076_pt1 | contig 67408 bp, 46 predicted proteins | sample BarGraNGADG00212_2_FD_184497 | JGI IMG/M metagenome (GOLD analysis project Ga0209226, IMG submission 184497) | Arctic peat soil microbial communities from Barrow, Alaska, USA - Barrow Graham LP Ref core NGADG0011-212 (SPAdes) (version 2) | ecosystem: Environmental > Terrestrial > Soil >...
CAGTCCTGCCGATACAACCAGGACACCGATAGCCAGGGACGTGAGAGACTTGCTTACCGAGCGTGTGAGCATAACTTCCTCCAGGGTGAAGAACTCGAAGCCGGCAAAGGGGTAAGGAAAACCGGCTGCCTCATCTGCAATATTGTAGTGTTCATGGCGCATACCTGTCAACGGGCCGCGTTGCCTCACGCTGATTCACAAGGGGCAAGCCAACGAAGGCGACCGCGTGGCTCGCGATTTGAAACAGACCAGCATCAAACCCCAGAAAAATACCTCTGCATTAGCCCTTGACCGATTGCGGTAATTGTGATATATTCCCGTTAGTGGTAAGTAGGCCACGTAGGGGGAGAAGGTGTCTGTCTCTACTCTCACTGTCGTCCCCTGGTCCACCCGCGGCAATAGCCCTTGTCGCCGGCGCCACACGTGTGCGCGCCGGCTTGGTCTGTCGCGTGTCCACGCCTATAATGAGGTAATCAAGTAGATGTCGGGGCATTCCAAATGGCATAACATTCGACTGCGCAAGGGCAAGCAGGACGCCGTTCGGAGCAAGCTGTTCACCAAGATTGCCCGCGAGGTAATAGTCGCGGCGAGGGAGGGCGGCAGTAATCTGGACTCCAATCTTAGGCTGAGGCTGGCGATCCAGAAAGGCCGCGAGAATAGTATGCCCGCGGATAATATCAAACGCGCGATACAGCGCGGAACCGGCGAAGTGGAAGGCGCGAACTACGAGGAGATCCCGTATGAGGGATACGGACCGGGAGGGGTGGCTGTTCTAGTCGCTTGCCTCACGGACAACCGAAACAGAACGGTGGCGGAGCTTCGTAACATCTTCTCCAAGTGTGGAGGAAACTTAGGAGAGAGCGGCTGCGTAGCTTGGATGTTCGAGCAGACCGGCTTGATAGAGATTTCAAGCGATAACGCCGACGAAGATACCGTGATGATGGCGACCATGGACGCGGGCGCCGAAGATATTCGAGTGGAAGGCGATACGATCGAGGTCCTTTGCCAACCTGGAGACTTGGCGAAGGTCCGCGACGCGCTCACCGAGGCAGGTATTGGCTTTGCCAACGCCGAGGTGACAATGCTTCCCAAGAGCACCATTAAGATCGAGGATAGCAAGGAAGCGACCCAGATCCTGAGACTTCTGGATGCGTTGGATGATAACGACGATGTCCAGCAAGCCTACGCAAACTTTGATATCCCCGACGAGTTGATGCAAGAAGCCGCGGCCTGATCGGGTCGCGCGCCAAAGCGCTATTCTCGCCGGAGCGGCGGACCTGGCAAAGCGAGAGGTTCGTCCGAGAAAAGGGACGGTGAGTGAGCGATGATTAGTGTTAGAGTGAGCTGGCATACCCAGTGTCCCGACTGTGGGACCCAGCTTGCTGTCGATTACTTCGAGGATTTGTACGATTGTGCCGTCTGTCCATGGTGTGGCCGGATCTACAAGATCGAGCGCGGGCCGGATCAAGCTGAGATGAAGGCATATATAGCCAAAGTGATTCTGGAACTAGAGAGCAGGGCTAACGCCCTGATGCCCGCGTAGCCCTTGCCAAGAGTCTGGGTCCGCCGTAGCTGCGTCTGATACGCGCGCACTATGGGCATGCGCGCCACTCACACTCCGCCTCAACACGAGCACCGCTGCATCATTCGAGCATCTTCCTCCCAACTCAGCGCACGAGCTTGACAGTCTGGGTGCGCGGGAGCACAATATAGGCGTTGTGTCAAAGGAGGAAACATGTATGAGTGATGTCATATATCTAGACCACGCCGCCACCACGCCGATTGACGCCGAAGTCCTGAACGCAATGCTGCCGTACCTCAAGGACAAGTTCGGGAGCGCGTCCACGCTCTATTTGCTCGGACGCGAAGCGCGCGAGGCCGTAGAGGAAGCGCGCGAGAAAGTGGCGGACCTCATCGGCGCGCAGCCCGAGGAGGTCTACTTCACCAGCGGAGGCACGGAGTCGGACAACTGGGCAGTGTTCGGGGTAGCCGCGGCAAAAGCAAGCAAGGGCAAGCATATCATCACCTGCAAGATCGAGCATCACGCGATCATGGAGCCGTGCCACTTGCTGGAAAAGCAAGGCTATTCCGTAACATTCCTGGAAGTGGACCCCAACGGCTTCGTGAACATCGACGAACTCACCGGCGCGATCACCGACCAGACCGTGCTCATCACGATAATGCACGCGAACAACGAGATCGGGACGATCGAGCCTGTCGAGGAGATCGGCCGGATATCGCGCGAGCGAAAGATACACTTTCACACCGACACTGTGCAGACCATCGGGCACATACCGATCGATGTAGGCGCCATCGGATGCGACTCCCTTGCCGTGTCCGCGCACAAAATCTATGGTCCGAAGGGGATCGGCGCGATGTATATCCGCAAGGGCGCCAGGGTCGATCGTTTCACTATGGGCGGCGGACAGGAGAACAACCGGCGCGCCGGGACCCACAATGTGGCGGGAATCGTCGGGCTGGGAAAGGCCGCCGAGCTGGCGAAGCAGCGGATGGCCTCGGAGTTCGAAGCGACCACCAAGCTCCGCGACGCGCTCATCGCCGGGGTCGAGTCCCGCATCAAGGACGTGAAACTCAATGGCGACCGCGTCAAGCGCCTGCCCAACAACGTGAACTTCTCATTCGCCGGCGTTGAGGGCGAGTCGATGATCCTGCTGATGGACATGAACGGGATCTGCGTTTCATCGGGATCGGCATGCACTTCCGGCTCGCTGGACCCATCGCACGTGCTGATGGCGCTGGGCCTCAAGCACGAGCAGGCGCACGGTTCGCTGCGAATGACCCTGGGCAAGGACAATACCGCGGCGCAGATCGAGAAGGCGCTCGACACGCTGCCGGGCATAGTCCAGCGCCTGCGCGAGATGTCCCCGATCTACGGCGAGGGGCAATAAAGGAGTGGCACAACAATGAAGCTGGGTGTAAGCAGCTACAGTTATTCGAGATACCTTCACGAGGGCAAGCTGGATTTGTTCGGGGTGATTTCGACGACGGCGGAGATCGGCTTTGCGGGGATCGAGTTCTCGGGATTCGGCCCAACCGGCGAGGGCAAGGACCCCATCGAGTTCGCAGGCAGAGTTAAGAACTCGTGCGCGGCGGCGAAGCTGGAGATCATGAGCTGGACCATCGGCGCGGATTTCCTGCGTAACGACGTCGATTCGGAGATCGAGCGCCTCAAGGGCCAGGTCGATATAGCCGTTGCGCTCGGCGCGCCGATGATGCGCCACGACGCGACCGGAGGCTTTCCGGGCCGCAAGAATAACCTCTCCGACTACATGGAAGCGCTGCCGATTGTCGCCAGGGGCTATGCGGGCGTGACCGAGTATGCCGCGGACAAGGGCGTCAAGACCATGATCGAGAACCACGGATTCTTCTTCCAGGACAGCGACCGCGTCGAGGCCCTGATCAACAAGGTCGGAAACCCGAACTTCGGCGCGCTGGTGGACATCGGCAACTTCCTGTGCGCCGACGAGGAGCCGATGATGGCGGTCAAGCGCATGGCTCCCTACGCTTTCCACGTCCACGCGAAGGACTTCCACGTCAAATGCGCCTGCTCCGACCCCGGCGAGGGCTGGTTCAGATCACGTGGCGGCACGCCGCTGCGCGGCGCGATTGTCGGGCACGGGAACGTGAACACCAAGGGCTGCATCGATCTCCTCAAGGAGGCCGGCTACGACGGATTTCTTTCCATCGAGTTCGAGGGCATGGAGGACAATCGCAAGGCGCTGGAGATCGGGTTTGCGAACCTAAAGCGATACGCGGGAGTGTAGGCTTCGGGTGGCGATTCGGAAATCGCCACCCAGTGTAGCACCCAAGAGCGGGCCATTCCGGGACTCTATCTGATGCGAATATACTTGATAGCCGCGGTCGCCCCGGCGACGCTGTCCGGGTCGAAACGCAACTGCTCGATGACGCCGTTCCAGTTCGGATTCGACTTCAGATCGACCGTGTAGGTGTGGAACTTGCCGTCTCCCTTGACGTCGAAATGCACGCTGTCAGCTTCGCTCCACCCGCCGGTTGACTTCTTGAAAAAGAGCTGCGCGCCGCTTGCGACGCTGCAGCTCATGCTCACCTCAAGGGTCGTGTACTTGCCGGTGTCCAGATCGGTGACGGTCATGAGGCTCGGATCAGCGGTCGAGCTCACCACAACCAGCGCGCCGTGTTTCACCTCGAATGACTTCAGGCCGAACGCCGGATCCCAGCCGTCAGAGTCCTTGCCGAAGCTCCATTCGGGCTTCTGCCTGACCGCGCTCGGCACGGTGGGCACGCTTGCGCCGACCATCTTCGGCGTCACGTCCTCGTGCTTGGGGTTGGCGTCCGTGAATACCTTGCGGATCGCATCGAGGTAACCGAACCCGTATTGCTCGGTCGGTTCAACGTAGGAGCCTTCGCCGAACTCGTTCCAGGCCTCTGTGATCATGATTCTCGGCGCGCGCTCGGGCGGGCGCTCGTCGATGAAGCGCTTGGCGCGGCGGCACATTTCCTCAAAAAGCGCGGCGGATTGTCCGGTTCGATGCAGGCCGTTGGGACCTTCCCAGGGCCGGACATCCCAGCCGGGCATAGTCGGAACCATATACGGGAGCTGCGGATTGCCGTCAACCCACTTCCACGTCTTCTCGTAGCCATCGACCATAGACTGGTAGGATCGCGCGCTGCCCGTCTCATTGCCAACGCCGGGATAGTTGTAGGTCGTCGCGGCATCCCAGCCCTCGGCTTTGAAAGCGTTCGCGTTGTCGGGGTTGTAGTCCTGAGAGGCCACGAAGTAGATACCGGGCAGGCCCGCCGACTTGGCCTTGTCGCGCATCTTGTTCAGCGCGTTCTTCACGGCCTCCGAACCGCCGAGGTCTTTGCGCAGGTTGGAGCCGAGGAAGAATATCACCATCGGCTTGCCGTCCACCTTGTAGTACTCGGGGCGCTTAAAGAGGTTCTTGATCCAGTAGTCGGTGACGTTGAGCAGGTCCGCTTCAGAGTTCGTGCCGGGAGCATTGTGATTCGCCCACAGGATGCAGAACTTGACGTATTTGCGGTTGGCCGCGTGAAGATAGCCGTCCATCAGCGCGTGTTCGAGGCTGCGCGCGCCCTGCTGCCAATACCAATCATAGATGAAGAACGTGATACCGTGCTCGGCTGCCCACTTAAGGTGCCACTCGGCGACCTGGGGATCGCCTTCGCGATAGTATCCCAGCAGCGGTTTCGGGCCGTTGGCCTTCTGGATCGGCGCCCACTGGGAGGCGGATTTCCAACCGGGAAAGTAGTAGCATCCAACCTGATAGGTCTTGCTGACCGCGGGATGGACTGCCGGGACCTTATAGGCTAGCGCGGTACACGCCAACGAGGTCAGAACAACAGCGAGTAACATTATCTTCATCTTCGCTCCTCCGCAACTGTTTATCCGCTACTACGCCCGCCGCCCAGTATCCTCCTTGTTACATCTTCTCTCAAGACCCTCAACTCGCTGTATAATAGTGCTATGACTGATGAGCAGACTCCTAGCAAACCCGCCAGCTTGAACAAGGCGCTGAAGCTGGGGTTCAGGGCGGCGTATGATTCGCTGGGCTACGTGGTTGCCGCGTCTTTCGCGGCGTTTCTGATCACAGCAATAGTGCTCACGTTGATGGGGCTGCTTTCGGCGAACGTGAAGCAGTTGCATCCCGCAGGGATGCTGCTGGGGCTGCCCGCACTGCTGGCGGCGTGGCTGGGCGCGGTCGGGATATTCTACTACGCAAAGAAAGCCATCTACCACGAGGCCCCCGCGCCCGCCGATACGCTCGAAGGCATTCGCAAGCTCGCGGGCCCGGCGATTGCGCTGTTCGTCGTCGATGGGCTCGTGAGCGCGCTGTTGCTCGGCGATCTGGTCTTTTTCCTGCTCGCGTTCAGAGCGAATGGCGGCCTGGCGTTCGCGGCGCTGGGGATAATATCCGCGTATATAGCCCTAATGTGGTTCCTGATGAGCCTCTACCATCTGCCCCTGCTGGTGGCGCAGTTGACGATGGATTCCGGGCCGAAGGTGCTTGTGATACTGCGCAAGTCATTCTTGATCGCGGCGGACAACCCCGGCTTTACAGTGGGTCTGTTTGTTGCTATAATCGCCTTCGCAGTCCTGTGCGCTCTCCCGGCCATGATTGGCATTGCGCTGTTGTTTCCGGGCGCGGCCGCGTTTGTCCTCACATGCTCCCTGCGCGAGCTGTTCATCAAGTATGGAATAGTCGAGGAGGAGCCGGAGATCGTGGAGGACAAGCCCTGGAAACTGCCGAGTTAGTGGTCAATACTCAATAATCAATGATCAATACTCAATCGAGGTACTTGAATGGCTGATGTAACTTGTCTTGGTATTCTGGTGGCTGATGTTGTTGGCAAGCCGGTGGACGCGATGCCTGAGCGCGGCAAGCTGATGCTGGTGGACCATTTGGAGCTTCACGGAGGCGGCTGCGCGAGCAGCACCGGCGTAGGGCTCGCGAAGATCGGCATCAAGACCGCCGTGATCGGCAAGGTCGGCAATGACGGCTTCGGCGATTACATGATCAGTCACCTCCGCCGAAGCGGCGTGGACTGCTCCGGCGTTGTGATCGATGACGTGGCCGCAACCTCTGCTACGATGGTCCTGGTGCATGGCGATGGCGAGCGGAGCTTTATTCACTACATCGGCGCGAACGCGACGCTGACCGAGGCCGACGTGAACTTCGATGTGGTGAAATTGAGCAAGATCCTGCACGTGGCGGGTTCGTTTCTTATGCCGGGCTTCGACGGTGAGCCGACCGCTCGCGTGCTCAAGAAGGCCAAACAACTCGGCGTTACGACGTCGCTGGACACCGCGTGGGACTCGCGCGGCAACTGGATGAAGCTGCTGGAGCCGTGCCTGCAATACCTGGACTACGCCGTGCCGAGCATCGAGGAAGCGCGGATGGTTACGGGTAAGTACGATCCGGCGGATGTCGCGCGCGTGCTGATGGACAAGGGTGTCGGCACGGTCGCTCTGAAAATGGGTGACCAGGGCTGCTACATAAAGAGTAAAGACACAGAGCTGCGCATCCCGATATACAGAGTGGACGCGATTGACGCGCTCGGCGCGGGGGATGCGTTCGCGGCGGGGTTTTTGGCGGGCCTGGTCAACGGCTGGGATTTGGAGCGGACCGGCAAGTTCGCGAACGCGACCGGAGCGTTTTGCGTAACAGCATTGGGCGCAACGACGGGTATTAAGGACCAGACGACCATCGAGGCGTTCATTGCGATGCAGGAAGCCGGAGCGACGTGCACCACTCGGGAGTGCGGCTGAAAGAAATAGCCCCGGGCGGTCGCCCGGGAACGTAACACTGTCAAGTGCTAGAGGCGTAAAATTGGCGGAAGTAACACTCAAGGACGTAGGCAAGGACAACTGGGACGACTGCTGCAACCTGAAACTGAGCACTAAGCAGGGCGGGTTGGTAGCGCCGCATATGTATACGATATCGGAGTCGGAGGTGGAACCGGCTTTCGTGCCGCTGGCGGTCTACGCGGAGGACCACGTCGTGGGGTTTGCGATGTATGGCTTGGACCCCGATGACGGCAAATACTGGATCTACCGGCTCATGATCGACGTCGATCACCAGGGCAAGGGCTACGGTAAAGCCGCGTTGAAGGAGCTTGTCAAGCGGCTTGCCGTGCTTCCGGATTGCGACGAGATCTTTGCGGGCTACAAGCCGTGGAATAACGTCGCCGCGGCGCTGTTCGGCGAGATGGGCTTCAATAGAACGGGCGAGATGCTCTCGGGTGAGTTCGTCACCAGGCTCGACCTCAAGACGCTGAAGAACACCGAAAGCTAGTCCGGCAGCCTGACGGTCACGGTGGAATCCGGCTCGATGGACTGGCGCGCAACGCTGTGCCCTGATACTATCACGTCAACGACCACGCGGTCCCCTTTCCTCTCGACCACCACGTCGAACACATTCCCAAACCCGTGGACATTGCGCAAAGCCATACGGTCCCATTGGTTGGGCAGGCGCGGGGTGATCTCGAACGAGCGCAGGCCCGTCGGCCGGATTCCGAACATGCCCTCGGTAACTATGCGGCAGTAGAGCGCGTTCTCGGCGGAGAGGTGCCGCTGGCCGCCCTCCGGCAAGGCTTCAACGGGATACGGCACGTGCTCGCCCAGCAGCCGCCTGCGAGAGTAGGACTGGAGATAAGCCAAGGCCCGCTCGGTCTCGCCTGCCGCGAAAACCCCGCGCAGAGCGTAGAGCGTGGAGCGGTCCCAAAAGGTCTCTTTGCCCGCCTCGGTCGCAAGGCCGTCGGCGGTCCAGAGTCTCGGCGAGAACAGCGCCTGGACAGTGCCGTCCTTGCGGTCGAAGATGCCCATCGTCAGCGGAATGCAGATCCACGCTCGCAGGGTGGTGTTGCCGTCGTAGTAACGATAGGTGGCAAAGCCTTCGACAGTTGCGCCGAAGTGCTTTTCGATGGCCGCGCGCAGCGCCTCGGCGCGATTGCGATACTCCTCAGTGACACTTTTCGGCTTGCCCAGGCTTTCGCCAAGCCACGCGGCGGAGTGCAGCGCGTCGTAGGTCAGCGCGGATGTGCAGAGGTTGGCATCGCCCGCTGGGAAGCGGCCCTCCAACTCGTCAGAGTCAGACGCGATCACCCCTTGCGCGTTGGTCTTGCGCCGGCAGTATTCCAGGCACCACTCGACGGCGGGCCACATCTCCTCCGCGATCTTCTTGTCACCCGAAGCGAGCGCGAATCGAGACGCACCATACGCGATCATAGCCGCGTCACCCCGATCGCCGGCGCCTTGCCAGGTGTCGGTTGCCTCCGCGATGATCGAGCTGGGAACGGGACTGTAGTCCGGCTTCATGTAACGCGCGAAAAGGCGATATGCGTTGAGAGCGGATTGGTTGCCGGTGGGGTCTCCGAGGAACGGGAAGAATGGGTTCGCGTATTCGGCCTGGTCGTTTGCCCAGATCGCGGCGTAGTATGCCCCGCCGCCGGGCCCGTGCAGCAGTCCGCCCCTGGTCTCGAATATGCTCTCCGCAGCGCGGACCTTGGCGAAGGCGAACTCGCGGCGCAGAACCGGGTCGGGGCACTCGAAAACGAGTTTTGACCAGAGGCTATCGACATATTCCCGCCGTGCCGCTTCCTCCGCTTTGGGGTCCAATTCGATTTCCGGCTCGCCGGCCTTGCGCCCGCTGAATATGATGCTGAACGCGGCGGATTCCCCAACTTCGAGCTTGAAGGTGCCGCTGCCGACCACGCGGGCGTTGAGGACATACTCGCCATAGACGCCGTTCTCCGCATCGGTCCTATAGGTCGTATGGGTCCCATAGGTCCCACACATCTCCCCTACCTCGACCGACACTGCCTTGCCGGACGCATTGCGAAGCGTGCAGTTCTCAATTACGACGGGCTTGGTGGTAGACGGGAAGATGGCGCGGGTGACTTCTGTGCCCGATGCCGTGCCGCTCTTGACCGTGAGCAGGCCGCGAAGCGTGAACGCGTACGGCATCTCATGGCCTATGGGCTGCCCGTCCACCATGATCTTCGGAAAGAACTCAAACCCGAAATCGCGCGCGAGGCTCGCGTGGGTGTTGTTGGGGATCGTGCGGAGCATCGGCCAGATGAGTGTTCTGTGCAAGGCCAGCTTGCCACCCTCACCCGTGCCGTAGCCGATGATAACGGACACCTTGCGTCCGCTCATCTCGATGTGATCGTCGTGGGGCTTGTCGCCCTCGCGAACGGTCCAGCTAATGCCGCCGTCCTTGTCGATTGCCCAGCGCGACGGCGGTTCCGTCGTCGAAGCGTTCACCGATAACCCCTCCAACTCGAACTTCCAACGTTCTCTAGCGGTATGATACAATATGGCGGCGGAATTGCGCTAGAGGAGCCCAACTATGGACAGCGCGGATCGGTTAATCGAGGAAATGGTTCGCCGGATTCGGGAAGCGATGCAACCCGAGCGTATAGTGCTGTTTGGCAGCCGAGCTCGGGGCACCGCGCGAGAGAATAGCGACTTCGACTTATTGGTGGTCAATGAGTCCAGCGAACCGCGCCACCGCCGCGCCGCACCGCTATACACGAAATTGGCGGACCTGCCGGTGGAAGTGGAGATCGTGGTCTACACGCCCGAGGAAGTGGAGGAGTGGAGCAACGTGCCTCAGGCTTTTGTAAGCACCGCGCTGCGAGAGGGGATAGTGCTATATGAAAGAGCAGGCTGATCTGGTTCGCGGCTTGCTGCGCAAAGCAAGCAGTGACCTGCTCGCCGTGGACGCAACCCTGGCGGCGGGAGCGAATGACGCCGCCGCGTTTCATGCCCAGCAGGCAGTTGAGAAGCTGTTGAAGGCTTACCTGGCCCACAAGGGCGCGGAGTTTCCGTTTACCCATAATCTGTCGAGGCTCGTAGATCTGTGCGCTGAGGTTGACGCGTCGTTCCAAGCGCTGATTCCGATAGTGGAGCCGCTGACCCCATACGCGGTGGAACTGCGCTACGACACCGATTTCTGGCCGACCGGTCAAGAGGCATCCGAGGCTCGAGACTCTGCCATTGCAGCGCGCAATTTCGTGCTTGCACATATTCCGCCTAGCCTTGCCGCGGAAATCTAGCTAACAACGTATACTGATTGGACGATCTTACTCATGCTCACAAGCAAAGACCTTAGAACCGCATATCTGAAATTCTTCGAAAGCAAGGCGCATCTGATAATGCCCAGCGATTCGCTGGTGCCGGATGATGCGAGCCTGCTCTATACCTCGGCCGGGATGGTGCAGTTCAAGCCGTATTTCCTCGGCGAGAGAGTGCCGCCGGCGGCGAGAATAGCGACCTCGCAGAAGTGCATGCGCACGGATGATATCGACGAGGTCGGGGACGCCGTTCATCATACGTTTTTCGAGATGCTGGGCAATTTCAGCTTCGGAGACTACTTCAAGCGCGAGGCGATTGCGTGGGCGTGGGAGTTTCTGACCGAAGTGCTGGAGATCAACCCCGATCAGTTATGGACCAGCGTGTATACTGATGACGATGAGGCCTACGACATCTGGGCCAATGATCTCAAGTTCCCGACCCAGCGCATCGTGCGGCTAGGAGAGGACAAGAACTACTGGCCCGCCAACGCGCCGAGCAAAGGCCCCAACGGTATCTGCGGGCCGTGCAATGAGATATTCCTCGATGTAACTCCAGAGAAGGGGCCGCCCGAGAACCCGGCGTGGGCGATAGCTCACGACTCCAATCGGTTCGTCGAGATATGGAACCTGGTCTTCACCCAGTTCGACAGGCAGGAGGGCGGCAAGCTCGTTGGTCTGCCCAACAAGAACATCGACACCGGGATGGGCTTTGAGCGCACGATTGCCGTGTTACAGGGCGCACCCACGAACTATGAGACCGATCTGTTCATGCCGATCATCGAGCGCATCGAGTCGCTTTCGGGCGCGATATACGGCTCTGATGAGGATACGACCCGCGCGATTCGCGTCATCGCGGACCATCTACGATCCGCCGTGTTCGTGATCGGCGACGGCGTAATGCCCTCGAACATCGGCAGAGGCTACGTGCTGCGACGGCTGATTCGCAACTCGGTTGTAAAGGCGCGAAGTATCGGCCTGACGAAGCCGTTCATGGCGGGGCTGGTGCCGGTTGTGATCGAGATCATGGGGGATGTGTACCCCGAGATCGCCGACCGGCAGGGCTTCATCGAAAAAATGATCGCGAGCGAGGAGGAGAAGTTCCGGGCTACTCTGCAGGCGGGGCTTCAGAGGCTTGAGGACCTGATGGCACTCGCCGCAAGGTCCGCCGACAAGAGGCTGGACGGGGAGTCGGCGTTTACCCTCTACGACACTTATGGTTTCCCGCTGGAGCTTACCCGCGACATCGCGGCGGCCCAGGGCATATCGGTCGATATGGATGGATTCGCGGCGGCGATGGAGGAGCAGCGCAAGCGCGCGAAAGAAGCAAGCGGCTTCGGAAGCGTGATGGTCGCCGGAGAAGCGACCGCGCTGCTTGAGCTTGAGAAAAGCGTCGAGGCTACGCAGTTCGTGGGTTATGAGGCGCTGGAGTCCGACGCGACAGTGCTCGCGATCCTCAAGGGCGGTGAGCTTGCTTCGACCACGCACGCGGGGGAGAAGATCGAGCTCGTGCTCGACATCACGCCTTTCTACGCCGAGACCGGCGGCCAGGTCGGAGACGCCGGGGAGATCGCTTGCGACGGCTGCTCGATAGGAGTAGCCGGTACATTGAAGGCCTCGCATTTTGCTCTTCACCTGGCTGATGTGAAGTCGGGGTCGGTTTCCGTTGGGGATAAGGTCCACGCGACAGTCGATGGCGAGCGCAGGCTGGCAATTGCCCGAAATCACACGGCGACCCACCTGCTTCACGCCGGACTGCACAAGGTTCTCGGCGAACACGCGCTGCAGAAGGGCTCCGTGGTCGATGCCGACAGACTGCGGTTCGACTTTTCGCATTTCCAGGCCGTGACCCCCGAGGAGCTGCGCGCGATAGAGGATGAAGTGAACTCGATGATTCTGGCCGATCTGGAAGCATCCACGGTCGAGACAAGCGTTGATGAGGCGCGAAAGATGGGCGCGACGGCGCTCTTTGGCGAGAAATACGGCGACGTGGTGCGCGTGGTGCGGATGGGCGAGGAGTCCATCGAGCTTTGCGGAGGAACGCACCTGCGGCATACCTCGCAGGTGGGCTCGTTCTACATAACCAGCGAGTCGAGCGTGGGCGCGGGGCTGCGCAGAGTCGAGGCCGTTACGGGACAGGGCGCAGTTCAGTTCGTTCACGACCTGGAAGACCAACTGCGCGATACGGCAAATGCACTGGGCGCGGCGCCGGCGGAAGTAGTATCGGCAGCGGAAAGGGCCGCCGCGACCGCTCGCGAGGCTGTCAAGGAGATCGACAGGCTGAAGTCCAAAAGCGCCGCCGAGGCGGGCGGAGACCTGGCGGATTCGGCGCGGGAGGCGGGCGGGGTGAAATTCGTGACGGCGTCGGTCCCCACCGTCGATGTGCCCACGCTTCAAAAGCTTGTCGATAGCATAACGGACAAGCTCAGATCGGGCGTCGTGGTGCTCGCAGGAGTTGCGGACGGCAAGGTGCTGTTTGTCGGCAAGGTGACCGCTGATCTCGTGGGCAAGGGCTACCACGCGGGGAATATGCTCCGCGAGGTGGCCAAAGTCGCGGGCGGTGGAGGGGGCGGCAAGCCGGAGTTCGCTCAGGCGGGCGGCAAGGACGCCTCCAAGGTTGATGAGGCGCTGGCCAAGGCTTCCGAGTTGATCCGCGCTCAAGCGGGAGAATAGGCGATAGGCACGAGGCAGCAGGGAACAGGTTACAGGTTACAGGTTGCAGGTTACAGGGCGGCAGGCGGTACCCTGTTGCTTCTGTCTGTACTGGCATCGGCCTGTTGTGCGATTCCGCCCTGCCCGAAGCCACAGCCCTCGCACCCGCCCAGGATGATTGTGGTCGTCGCGAATCGGCTGCTGCTTTCGGACCTTGATAACCCCAAGCTGCCCACTATCCACAAGATGCTGCGTGAGGGCACAGTCGCTCTTATAAGCCCGAACTGCGCCGGGCCGAAGTTGGAATCGTCGGTGCTGCTCACTGCGAATGCGGGCTCACCTGCGAATGCCGGCTCACACGTGAAGGGTCAGAGCTTCGTCAGGGAGTTCTACAATGCGGACGAGGCGCTGCCGGACGGCACGAGTGCAGGGCAGGCGTATGCGATCCGCACGGGCCGCAGAGCGCCGAAGGGATCGGCGGTTTTTCTTGGGCTTGGTCAGACGCTGAGGGAAATCGCGAAGCTGGGTTCGGTTCCGACCAAGCTCGGCGCGCTGGGAGATGCGCTGCACGCGGCGGGAATGAAGACGGGCGTTGTGGGAAATGCTGACATTCCGCCGGATGTGATAGATCGGTCGGCGGCTGTGCTTGCGATGGACTCGCGGGGGATTGTGGACTATGGCGCTCTCGCCCCTTCGAATGAATTCGAGGCTACGAATGCACAAAGTCCACCTGCGTGGACTGGGAAGGAGCGCACCCCGGCCCCCTTCGACAAGCTCAGGACGAGGCTCCCAGCCACGAAGAAGTGGGCTTTCATAGTTGTTGATTTTGGGTATTCGGCCGCGCTGGACGAACGCAAGCCGAGCATGACCGATTCGGCATACGCCGTGCACAAGACCGAAATGCTGCATTACCTCGACTCAACTCTGCGCAAGCTCATATCTCTGCCGGAGACACGCGGTCAAACCGTGATACTGGCATCGTTTTCCCCACCCTTGGGCGCGGCGTGGGATCAGCTAACGCCGATCATCATCTACGGTCCGGTGCTTCCCGGGCTCCTCAACTCGCCGACAACTCGCACGCCAGGGCTCATCGCCGCATCCGATTTCGCGCCGCTAGTGCTCGGAGGGTTCAACCTGCCTCCTTCCGAGGATATGATAGGCCGGTGCCCCAAAGGGGTGGAGTCGGCGCATGCCCCGGAACAACTTGCCGAGATGGCCGCGCGGGTGACGGCGAACCAGCGGGCTTTGACACCTATCGCGGTGTTCCTGGTGGCGCTCGGGGCGTTGACGTTCACGCCGACCGCGCTCATAGTCGCGTTCGGGCTGAAGCCGGCGCGGAGGATCGTTGGGCTGCTCAAGTTCGGGCTTGTGACGGGAAGCAGCACGTTTGCCGCGCTATTGCTTGCGGTATTGGCACCCGCCGGGGCCGCGGGATATGTCGTGGGAACGGCGGTGTCGATTGTACTGCTGACGACGCTCTGCCTCGGTCTGGCGGCGTTGCTCAAGCGCAAGGTGACGGTGCGCGCGCTGCCGGTCGTGCTTATGTATGGGGTGACGGGTCTGATCATAATCGCCGACGCGCTCACGGGCTGCAATCTGTGCAAATGGTGCGGGCCGAGTTCGTATCAGATCACGGGGATGCGGTTTTATGGGATCGGCAACGAATACGCCGGGGTGCTGGTTTCGATGGCCGCGCTGGCGGCGCTGTTCATCATGAGGTCAGAAGTCAGAAGTCAGAGGTCAGACCGCGCAGTGGTGATTGCGGCGGCCGCGGTGGTCGTGCTGGCGCTTGGGATGGGTAGTCTTGGGGCGAACTACGGGGGCACTGCGGCGGCGGTGGTCACGTTCGGGCTGCTGTGGATGGCGATCTCGCGTGGAGGATTCGGCGCAAGGCATGTCGTGTCGGTGTTCGGGTTGGCGATTGCCTTGGTGATTGGGTTCGCGGTGCTTGATTGGGCGCTGGCGGGGGCGGCAGGCAGCCACGCCGCGCGCGCAACGGGATTGACCGAAAAGCTCGGTGGAGGCTATCTGAGTTCGCTCGCGATGCGGAAGGTGCTTTTCAACCTCAGGATAACGTTTTCCATCACCGGGCTTCATTACGCGCTCGCTTTCGTGCCGTTTTTGGCGCTCTGGTTCTGGGGAGTTGCGGGCAAAGTACACGAAGCGTTCAAGAGCGACGCGCGCATGGTGGCGGGGATGAAGGCGGTCCTGATCGGGGCAGTGGCGGCGTTCTTGCTCAACGACTCGGGGATCATCTTCGCCGGGATCATGATAGCCATGATAGTGCTTGTGCTGTTATACTCTCTCTTGGAAGAGGTGCAACCGTGCCCAGAATCGTAGCCCTCGACGTGGGCGATGCGACCATCGGCGTGGCGGCCTCCGACGAGCTGGGGCTAACAGCTCATCCGGTGCGCACGATCCGCCGCACGGCAAGCATCAAAGCCGATTTGCGAACAGTCGAGCAACTGCTTGCCGAGCTCGACGCGACCCAGGTCGTGGTCGGGCTGCCGCTGCTGGCCTCGGGCGAAGAGGGAACCCAGGCCGCGAAGGTGCGCGACTTCTTCGACCGGCTCGCGCGCCGGATACGAATCCCGGCGGTGCTGTTCGACGAGAGCCTGAGCACGGTCGAGGCGGAACAGTTGCTGCTGGAGGCGGACGTTTCCCGCGCGAAGCGGCGTAAGGTGATCGATCAGATGGCGGCAGTGGTCATACTGCGGGGATACATGGGGAATTGAATATTGCATATTGAGTATTGAATATTGGGGACCAGGACTTGAAAGGCATTATAGCCAGGACAAAGGGATATATCGTTTTGCTGCTCGCGGGGCTGGTGATCGTGACGTGGGCGCTCGCGCTCGGATCGAGGCCGGTGTCGGGCGACAAGACGCCCGTGCGGGTCATGATAACGGAGGGCGCGTCCGCACGGGTCATCACCGAAACGCTGTATGAGAACCGCCTGATCCGCAGTCCGCTGGTGTTCCTGCTCACGTGTACGATGGGCGGGTCGAGCGGGCGGCTCAAGCCCGGCGTATATGAGTTCAGCCAGGCGATGAACGTGCCGGAGATCATCAGGAGCCTGGTGGAAGGCGATACCCTCGAATCCTGGGTGACGATCCCCGAAGGCAAGACGCTGCGAGAGATGGCCGATATTCTGCAGGCAAAGCAGCTTGCGGACCCGAACGCTTTCCTGGCGCTGACAATCGACTCTTCATACGGGCTTAGGGGAACCACGTTCGTATACGGCGACAACTTGGAAGGGTATTTGTTCCCGGACACGTATCTGATTGAGCGGGCCAAGACCGCGGACGAGATCGTCGAGATGATGCTTGCCACATTCGCCCGAAAAGTGCTCCAACGCAACAGGGCGGAGATCGAGCAGGTGATCGCGAAGAGGTTCGGACTGGGCGAGGACGGCTTTGACGAGGGGCTTCACAAGATATTGGTCATTGCTTCTCTGGTGGAGCGAGAGGCCAGGATCCCGGCGGACAGGCCGAAGATCGCCGCCGTGATCTGGAACAGGCTGGCGAAGAACATGAAGCTCGAAGTGGACGCCACCGTCACCTACTCCCTCGGTAAGAGCCGCGCGAACAAGGCTAAGGTCTACTATAAGGACCTCGCAAACGACTCGCCTTATAACACATACGCGCACGCGGGGCTTCCGCCCGCGCCGATCTGCAACCCTGGCCTCGCGTCGATCGAGGCCGCGCTCGAACCGGCCGCCATCGATGCGCTCTACTACGTCGCCAAAAAGGACGGCAGCCACGTTTTCAGCAAAACGCTGACCGAACACAACGCGGCCAAGCAGTCGATCAAGAACGCTGGGGATAGATGAGCCGTATTGCAGACTCCTTTCAACCCAATCTGCGCGTGCCCGGCATAGCGGACATCGACCTGGCAAGCCTGCGCGAGCAGGGCTTTGAAGGGCTTCTTCTGGACCTGGACAATACCTTGCTGGCATGGAAGAGCTCGGACATGCCGGATTCGTCGGCGATGTGGGTTGAGTCGGCAAAGCAGTTGGGAATGAAGCCATGCATCGTGTCCAACACGCACTACCCTAAGCGGCTGAACAGGATTGCCGGGGAGTTGGGTATCCCCGCCGTGGCGCACGCACTGAAACCGCGCGGTCACGGGTTTGCGAAGGCGGCGGAGCTGATCGGCTGTGAGCTTGGGCGCACCGTGGTGGTAGGAGACCAACTGCTGACCGATATATGGGGCGGGAATCGCGTGGGGGCATATACGATACTCGTAAACCCCATGCATCCCAGGGAGTTCATAGGGACCAAGGTAAGCAGGCTGATCGAGAGAGTCATTTTTCGGATGATGGGCGTCCCGGCTCGACAGGGAACAAAGTCGGAACCGACTAAGTCAGAGAAAAAGGATACCAAGTGAACGTGCTCGGCCATACGAAGGTGATGGGGGTGTTCGGACACCCGATCTCGCACAGCCTTTCGCCTGTGATGCACAATGCCGCGATCCGAGCACTGAACATTGACTATATATACGTGCCGTTCCACGTGCTGCCGGAGAACCTCCCGAGAGCGGTCGAAGGCATAAGGGCGATGGAGATCGCTGGGGTCAACGTCACGATCCCGCACAAGGAGCATGTGATCGAGCATCTCGACGAAGTCAGCGAGTACTCGACGCGGTTGGGCTCCGTCAATACCATCACCAACGTGGAAGGCCGTTTGCGAGGCGATACGACCGATGGGCCGGGGTTTGTGCGGTCCGCGGAGGCCGCGTGGGGCAAGCTGGACGGCTGCAGGACGCTTGTTATCGGAGCGGGAGGTTCAGCCAAAGCGGTGACTTTCGCGCTTGCCGAGATCGGCTGCGAGATTGTGATCGCCAACCGGACGCGCGAGCGCGCCGTGGAACTTGTCGAGGGGTTGGGAAAGGTCTTTGCAGCGGGGACGTTCCGGGTCGTGGAACTTGACGGGCAGGCGCTCGGTGAAGAGATCCCCAAGATCGATCTCGTGGTGAACACCACGTCGGTCGGAATGTATCCGGATGTTGACGGGATTCCGATGCCGCCCGATCTGTTGCGCCGAAACCTGCTGGTCTATGACCTCGTCTATAACCCCGCAAGGACGCGGCTGGTAGCGGAAGCCGAGAAGCGCGGAGCAAGCGCCGTCAACGGCCTCATGATGCTGGTCTACCAGGGCGCTCTGTCTTTTGAGATGTGGACAGGGCTCGAGGCGCCGATCTCGGTGATGAAGGACGCAATTCTCAATGATGAATGTTGAATGGTCAATAGGGGAGACGCCACGTGGACGTTGCTTCCTATGAGCATTGAGAATTGACCACTGAACATTGGTGCGTGGTATAATGTCCTATTGTCCCGGTCGGTGGGACACTGTTGGGAGCGAAGAGAATGGCGAGAAAAGATCTAGGCGAGGCGCTGGTCGAGAAGAAGGCCATATCCGCAGAGCAACTCGCCGAGGCGCGGGAGGTTCAGCGCAGCGCGCCCGGAGACATCGGGCGGATCATAGTCGATCTTGGATTCGCGGAGGAAAAGGCGGTAACGCAGGTTCGGGCCGAGACCATGAACCTTGCCTTTGTGGACCTCACGACCCAGAAGATCGACCAAGCGGCAGTGAACTCCGTGCCGGAACATATAGCCAAGCGACACAAGATTATCCCCATCGCCAAGAACGGCAACCGGCTGATCGTAGCGTTTGTCAACCCCAGCGATTTGCTTGCCATCCAGGACATCAAACTGGCAAGCGGCGCGCAGCAGATTGTCGTGGCGCTGGCGACCGAGGACGACGTGCTTGACGCGATTGACCGTATGTATAAGAGCGGGGACTCGACGGCCAGCCCGGCGGCGTCGCCGACGGACATCACGCCGGTCAAGGCGACCAATGACCCGGGTTCATCGGGTGGTGGCGGCACTTCGGGGCTTTCGGCGGACATCCGACAGGCGATAGCAGGCTACGGCGCGAGAGAAGACATCCCCGATGAAGACACGGAAAGCATGGCCAAGGTTTCCGAAGAAGCGCCGATCATCAGGATTGCCTACACGGTCATTCAGCAGGCAGTCAAGGACGGCGCCAGCGACATCCACGTGGAGCCGGACAAGCGCGCCGTGAGGGTGCGTTACCGAATCGACGGCGTTCTTCACGAAGTGATGCCGCTGCCCAAGTATATCGAAAAACCGCTCACTTCGCGCTTCAAGATCATGTCCGATATGAACATAGCCGAGCGGCGCCTGCCCCAGGATGGGCGCATCCCCGTCCGCCTTGCCGACAAAGACTACGACCTCCGCGTTTCCTGCCTGCCCACCGTCAACGGCGAGAAGATCGTCATGAGAATCCTCGACAAGTCGAGCGTTCTTCTCGGTCTCAACAAGCTGGGATTCAGCGCGGAGGTGCAGTCGCAGGTCGAGGAACTGGTCGCGCAGCCGAACGGTATGTTTCTTTCCACCGGCCCGACTGGCTCCGGCAAGACAACGACGCAGTATTCGGTTCTGCACAAGCTCAACTCTGTCGAAAAAAACATCATCACCATCGAGGACCCGGTCGAGTATCAGCTCAGCGGCATCGCGCAGGTGCAGGTGAACAAGAAGGCGGGACTCGGCTTCTCGAACGCTCTTGCAAGCTTTCTGAGGCAGGACCCGGACATAATCATGGTCGGTGAAATGCGTAACCTGGAAACCAGCGAGATCGCGGTCGAAGCGTCGCTGACCGGCCACCTCGTTCTCTCCACCCTGCACACCAACGACGCGCCAAGCGCCGTCACGCGTATGGTCGATATGGGCATTGAGCCATATCTGATCTCAGCGACGGTGATCGGAGTGCTTGCGCAGAGGCTCGCCCGAAAGGTCTGCTCCAAGTGCAAAGCGCCATATCAGGTGCCGGCAACCGATCTTCGCAGATTCGGCTTCAAGCCCAAGGAAGGGGAGGAGATGGTGACTCTCTACAGAGGCGAAGGCTGCGAGGCGTGCAGGCACACCGGTTTCAAGGGCAGGATCGGCATCTATGAGATGATGAGGATCAACGACGAGATTCGCGAGCTTGTAGTGCGCCGCGCGCCGCTTGCGGACGTCAGAGAGGCCGCGAAGGCCAACGGAATGCACGAGCTTAAGGAAGACGGTCTGGATAAGGTCCTGCAGGGGATCACGACCCCGGACGAAGTCATGAGGGTCGTATTCACCGCGGGTGGTTAAGCGGCATACCCCGTCGTGCTGAACTCGTTTCAGCATCTGGGATGGGTTCTGAATCCCCTGAATCAAGTGCAGGGTCAGGATGACGAAGGTGGAGGAGCGGTTTTTTGGGAGAGCAGATAGCAACGAGTCAGATAATGCAGGCGAAGTCGGAGCCCGGCAAGAAGGCCGCCGAGCCGCTCGGGCTTGACGAGATTCACATAGACGATTTGCTGAGGGAGATGGTCCAAAGGGGATCATCGGACCTGCATATATGCGTAGGGGTTCCCCCGATTATCAGAGTAGACGGCCAGTTGCTGGCGCTCAACTATGAGAAGTTCAGCCCGATGCAGACGCAGAGGCTGGTGTATGACATCCTCTCCGACGAGCAGATTCAGCGGTTCGAAGACAACTGGGAGCTGGACTTTTCTTACTCGCTCAAGAACGTGGCCCGGTTCAGGGTGAATATATTCAGGGACAAGGGCACGGTGGCGGTGGCGTTTCGGTTGATCCCGATGAAGATCCCGACCTTGCGGGAGCTCGGGCTGCCGCTGATACTCGAAACGATCACCCGCAGGCCGAGAGGTCTGGTGCTGGTGACTGGCCCCACGGGCTCGGGAAAATCCACAACGCTTGCGGCGATGGTCCACCAGATCAACACCGAGCGCGGCTGTCATATTATCACCATCGAAGACCCGATCGAGTATCTGCACCAGCACCGGTTCAGCATCATCAACCAGCGCGAGGTCGGCCAGGATACCAAAGAGTTCGCGAACGCTCTGAGAGCCGCGCTGCGCGAGGATCCTGATGTTATCCTCGTGGGCGAGATGCGAGACCTCGAGACTATGTCCAACGCGATCCGGGCGGCTGAAACGGGCCACCTGGTCTTCGCCACCCTGCATACAAACAGCGCGGCGTCAACGGTTGACCGCGTCGTGGACTCGTTCCCCGCCTCTCAGCAGGAACAGATTCGCTTGATGCTCTCAAACAGCCTCGAGGCGGTGTTGTGCCAGCAGCTTCTGCCGAGGGCCGGAATGCCGGGAAGAGTCTGCTGCATGGAGATTATGATCGCCACGCCGGCCATACGGAACCTGATCCGCGAGGCCAAGAGTCATCAGGTGACTTCGATCATCCAGACCAGCGCCAACGTCGGAATGCAGACTATGGACCAGAACCTGCGCGATTTGTATCAGAAGGGCGTTATCACATACGACGAAGCCATGGCGCGCGCGATGAGCCAGGAAGAGCTCAAGAACATGATCACGTCCGCGATGGGAACAGCGGGCGCGCCGGGACCGAGAAGGTAGGGAGAGAATTGATTATTGATTATTGAGTATTGATTATTTGCCATCGGGCCTGGGGCATGCGGTTCCCCAATACTCAATACGAAATACTCAATACTCATTCCCAAAGGGGTGATCCAGAATGCCTAACTATTCGTATACGGTGCGGGACGCGACGGGACAGGTGATTCCGGGCACATCGGAGGCCGAGAACGAAGACATACTTCGCAAAAGGCTGACCGAGAACAACTTCACCGTCGTTGAGATCAAGCAGATCAAGAGCACGCAGAAGCGGGTCGGCGGCTTCGGCGGCGTCAAGAAGACGGACCTCTCGGTAATGTGCCGCCAGTTCTCCACGATGATCGACGCCGGCGTCACGCTGGTGAGGTGTATCAACGTTCTCTCCGAACAGGCAACCAATCCCAAGCTCAAGGCTATTCTCAACGACATCCAAAACGAGGTCGAGGGCGGCAATACGCTTTCAAGGGCTCTAGAGAAATACCCAAACGTCTTCGACAGGCTGTTCTGCGGTCTTGTGAACGCGGGCGAGATAGGCGGCGCGCTCGAGGAAAGCCTGCAGAGGCTCTCGCAGTTCCTCGAAAAGGACGTCGAGCTGCGGCGCAAGGTCAAGAGCGCCATGACCTACCCGCTTATCATCATGGTCTTCGCGACGATGGTCGTGCTCGGGCTTATGACATTCATCCTGCCGAAGTTCATGGGCTTGTTCAAGGATTTGGGCATCAAGGATCTGCCGGGGCCGACCGCGGTGCTGCAGACGTGCAGCAACTTCATGCTCGCCAAATGGTATTGGATGATCGTCTTCGTGATAGTCTTCTTCGTGTCGATGAACCTGTTTCTGAAGACGAAAGTCGGCCGCAGGATTTTCGACAGGCTTAAGCTCAAGGCGCCGGTCTTCGGCAAGCTCAATCACAAGGTCGCTCTCGCCAGATTCGCGCGAACGCTGGCGACCCTGCTTTCGAGCGGCGTCGGCATTCTGCAGGCGATGGAAACGGTGGCGGGGACGGTTTCCAACGATATCATCTCCGACGCGATCCTCGAAGCCAGAGCAAGGATCAGAGAAGGCGACAAGATCGGCGAGCCGCTCGCGCGCAGCGGACTTTTCCCGCCGATGGTGGTTCAGATGATTACCATCGGCGAGGAGTCGGGTTCGCTGGACCCGATGCTCAGCAAGGTGGCGGACTTTTACGAGGACGAAGTTGACGCGGCGCTGGCGAGTCTTACGAGCGCGATCGAGCCGGTGCTGATCGTTGGTCTGGGCGGGGTGGTAGGGTTCATCGTCATATCTTTGTTCCTGCCGCTGGTGGCGGTTATCCAGAACCTGAGCGGAGGCGGCGGAGAGTAGCGAGTGTTGCCAAGCTGGCTTGGAAGCCTGATAGCGTTCGTATACGGGACGGTGGTAGGAAGCTTCCTGAACGTATGCATCTACCGGCTGCCGGCAGAGCAGTCGATAGTGAACCCGCCGTCGCACTGCCCCAAGTGTGATACGAAGCTGAGGGGAATGGACCTGGTCCCTCTGTTCAGCTTTCTGTTGCTGGGCAGAAAGTGCCGGTATTGTGGAGCGCCGATAAGTTGGCGGTATTTCTCGGTGGAGCTGCTCACCGGGCTTCTGTGGGTTGCGACCTACCTGAGATACGGCCTTTCGATCGATGTATTCGCGTATGTGCTGTTCATCTCGGCGCTGCTGGTTGCGTTCTTCGTCGATTTGGATCAGTTCATCATCCCGGACCAGGTGGCAATCGCGGGGATCGTGCTGGGAGTAGGCAAAGATATAGCGCACTGGATCGCGGGCGATTTGACGTTGCTACGGATTCCGCTGCCGTTTACGGAATTCACGATCCCGATGCCGCCGAGCGTACTGGGAGCGGTGGTGTGCTTCGCGGTGTTCTACCTGATAGCCTACGTGAGCTTCTACGTGTTCCGGCCCAAGGACGAGGCCGCGCGGCAGGACTACGAAGGGGCTATGGGCGGCGGCGACGTGAAGCTGGCCGCGGGCATAGGCGCGGTTGTGGGGTTGATTCCCGCGCTGGTGTCGTTCTTCATAGCCGTTGTAATGGGCACGGTTGTAGGCGTAACATACGTGTTGCTCAAGGCGCGCGCCCAGAAGCGCGGGATGCCGTGGAGAACGGAAATACCGTTCGGGCCGTATATGGTTGCGGGCGCGATTGCGGTTATTCTGATCTATCCGCAGCTCACGGCGCTGTGGACCGCGTGGATTCGGGTGGTCGCGCCGAGCTAGGGAACAAGTGGGCGATTACAGTCGCCTAAATTATGAGTTATGAATTATGAATTATGAATTGCAGAGCGCCAGTGTGGGGCTGGACATTCATAATTCGTAATTCTCAATTCACAATTCCTCTGATTCAGGAGGTGTCTTGGAAATGAGAGTATTGGCAAGCAGGAAGGGCTTTTCGCTGGTCGAGTTGTTGACCGTCATCGCGATCATCGCGATCCTTGCGGCGATCATCTTCCCGGTTATGGGCATGGTTGGCGAGAAGGCACGGATGAACAAGTGCATGGTGCAGCTTCACGAGATCGGGCTTGCGGTGCAGATGTTCAAGCAGGACAACCGCAAGTATCCCGACATTCTTGGATCGGAAGTGATGACGGACAGCAGTAACAACATAGTGCCGTTTGACCAGCCGTCGTCGATCGCGAACCCCAAGGTTGCGGGGTTGTTCCCTGAGTATGTGAGGGCAGCCAGGCTCTACCACTGCCCCGATTCCAAGATCATCGACACGAAGGCGTTTGAAACAAACTACGACCCCAACCAGTACGACCCCAAGTCGGCGGGGAAGATTAGTATCGACATCTATTCCTACGACAGCTACGATTTCTATAGGATCGACGCCACGCATGTCCAGCAGCACTACGCGAGATGCTGGGCCGGCGACTTTGCAGCCGTAACCGCTGACCCACATATGGCCAACGCGCCGAGCGACTTTCAGCGCGACTACGAACGGCAGCTTCAGTTCAGGACTCCGCCGGATAACACCGTGATCACGTGGTGCTCCTTGCACGAACTCCCGGGACCCAGAGGCAGAACGCCCACCCTGTTCCTGGATGGTCACGCGGACGCGCTGGATGCCGGGGACGTGGAGAACTACAAGTGGCGGGTGCTGCCGAAGAGAGAGTAGGTCGCGTCCCGCGCCTGTATCGTCATGCTGACCCTGAATCTAGTTCAGGGCTTTCAGCATCCAGGCCGCGAAGGGATGGGTACTGAATCAAGTTCAGGATGACAAGGGTTCGTTGGGGCAGAGTGTTCTGTCCCAACACTCGTTTATGGTAGAATCACTATGACTGCGCATCTGTAAGCTCCCGCGCCAGATGCGGAACAATCGGTGTTGGAGAGTAGTCGTACCAGCGAGAGGAAGCTGCCCTCGTAGTGGCGACTCTCCGTCGTCGCCGGATGGCCGGGACGGAGACCGGCCACTACGCGATGTGGTGCGGTGTTGGGGATGTTAACATGAATGGTCTGTGGGACAACAGGAAGGGTACCACGATGGTCGAGATCCTGGTGGTAATGGTGATCCTGCTGGTGGGGATCATGACGGTCATCCAAATGTTCCCCACCGGCTTTCGCGTGGTGCGAGCCGCCGAGAGCCAGACCATCGCCACCAAGCTCGCCCAAGCCGAGGTCGAGCGGTGGAAGAACATGCCCGGCAATCTGCCGGACGGCATTCTGCCGCTGAATGTCAACTATGGCGCCGACCTCTCGGACAACGATGTCCAAAACGATGAAGACCCCGGTCCGCCCTTCGAGGGGTTTACGGGGCCGGCCGGCGCGACTCAGTACAACCCCGGCAACGTGATCGATTTCCGCTACGTGCGAAACGAGACCACGCCCATCCCGGTCGGCAGCTACTTCACCAGCGGAGCGGGGGCGGCCTACGGATCGAAATACACCCTGGCGTTCAGCCCGATCGAGGTTACGGCGAACGGCAGCCTCTACAGCGGGCTTTCGGTCAAGAGCGGGGACCTGCTGCGCAGGTATGGCGACTCCCAAGAGGCCCCGCCTTATCTTCGGGGGGGGCAATACGCGATAGACTACACCATCGGCAGCGGAACGCTGGGTTCCGACAACACGCAGCCCGACAGGCAGGGCAAGCCGGTATTCTACGTGGCGGTCCCCGATAGGGATACAGCGCACACATACTACATCAGCTACTCCTACTGGCTCACGGACGGCACCGGCGACACGCAATTGAGCAGCCGCACCGATCAAGCATTCTCGCCGACGGCAGATGGAGACTGGCAGGAAGTGCTTGTGGATGTGCCGGCGGGCAACAAGTTGGAAGAGATCGAATCTAACACCGACTCCTGCGCGAGAGGGTTCGTGCAGGTGACGCCGCAGGGATGGTCCACGAGCGATCCGTATGAGTTCGCGCTTGTTGACTCGATAATGGGAGTAGTGGCATTCAACCCGCGCGCAAGGAATATGAGGGAGTATACGGCCCGTGGAGTGCGAGCGATCACCGCGCGCATCGACTATCGAATCTACGACCCGCGCATCATCCGCGAGGACAAGGTCGTGCCCGCGCCGAACGAAGACCCCAATACCAGCGGCAACAACCAGCATACGGCAATCAAGCTCGCGCTGAGGTTCATACTCAACGCGGGCACTCCGGACAGCATCGTCGATGGCGACCCGACCGATAACCCCGACGAGCCCACTTTCGAAGGGCTGGTCAAGCAGCGGCTGGGCATGGCGCTCACCAACGCGAGCCAAGTCTTGGTAAAGCAGTCGATGCTCATCATTGATCTGCAGACCGGGCTGCGGGTCAAGATTCCGGACAATACCCCCACATTCCAGGCCATTGACTATAAAGCAGGCGTGGTGCATCTGCCCGCCAGCGCCGACCTGATCGACTGGGAAAGCAAGTTACCGCCAGGGCGCCCGGATTGCCAGGACGTAACTCTCCAGGGCCGGCACTTGCGGTTCTTCTACCGCGCGGATGGGGACTGGTCGGTGCAGTGCCAGAAGGCATACTCGTATTACCTGCGCAAGTGGGGCACTTCCCAGGTCGATTACTGGCACTTCAAGCTGCTGGCGCCTAACGGCGGCCCCTACCAACTGCTGTTCGCGCGGTGCGATTCCGGCAAAAGTGTAACAGTGAGCTATACCTACACAGATTCGGGCGGTTTCTTGCACAGCGTTGTCGGCAAGACATTCAAACTCTCCGACGATTGGGTGACCGATGCCGGCGCGGGAAACCGGTGCAGCTACGTCACACTCGATGTGCCCGCGGGGGCGACCATCGACCCGGCAGCGCGCATAGTCGTGGTTGGGGCGTCGTTCAGGGCAAGAGTCATCTGGCGAGACGGCACGCACTGGCGTTACGTTGACATAGACACGAACCTTACGCGGAACTCATCACCATGATCAAGCTGAAGAACAATCAGGGCTTCACATTGATGGAGATACTGGTCGTGATGGCCATTTCCTCCATTCTGATGATGCTGGTGCTCGGGCCGGTGGTGCAATCGTTCCAGCTCACGCGGCAGGCGCAGGCGATGGTGGAGGCGCAGGACTCAGCGCGAACGGCTCTGCATGTGATCAGCCGGGAGTTGGGCCAGGCGATGTTCGTCTACGACAACGCCCAGGTCGCGATGACGACGTATAGCGATGGCTTGCCTTCCGGCGCTTCGGCGGACGCGCAGTCCCCAAACATGCTTCCGGTAGCGCAGCAGGACGGGAGTACGAAGTGGTTCGTGCTGCCCTTCGCAAAGATCGACTGCATCCTGCCCAAGCTCTATATGCACTGCAACAATCCCGACCATACCGGCGGGCCGCGCGACTACCCGAGGGATATAGAGGTAACCGAGGGCGGGAACACGCGCACGGAACTCTACGGCTGGCCGGATTGCCCCTACTGCGGGTCCAAAGATGTCGAGGCGAGGCCGAAGATGCCGCTGGAGCAGTCCGTCACCATCGTGCGCTACTTCCTGGGGCTGAGGTACAACAATCTGGGAACTCCACTCGTGCCAGGCGAGCCATCGACGGCGAACAAGGGCTGGGTGTCGCCCTGGGGCAAGAACGTCATCGAGGGTACCGAGAACGCCGTTGTGCTCTACCGGGCTGAGTTCAACCCCTACGACGATAATCTCTTCCCCGCGAGCGAGAAGGATACGGGCAAACGCCTTTCCGACCCGTACTTCTTCTACCGCACGGGCAATGGCGCAAACAACCAACCGATCTACGAGAACTGGATGCGGGTCGCCAAACCCGTGGGGATCGCAAAGTATGAGGACCTGGTGACCGCGACGTTGGACCCAAACGGCAAGGCGCTCTCGGTCGAGCCGACTATCACCTTCCACACGGCATCCGTCGAGAACGATACGTTCAAACCCGCCTACTCGACCGACACCAAAAACGACTACCCCACCGCGCTGCTTGCCCCCACGGTTTTCAGCGGGACCTACGGTTATTGGACCTCCGGCAGCCCCCCCGGTAGCCGGGTGGACGTGATGAGAGGCGACTATTGCACCGACCCTCCAGGCGGGGTCGATTACTATACCACGTTTAGCACCACTGCTCCGACCACGGGCGATCTCGTTGTCATGAGACGAGCGTGGGACGCAGCGCATAATGTCTGGGACGAGAGAATCGAGTTCAACATTGCAGATTACCTGTCGGACGGCTATGTGCCGCCGGATTCGTCCGGCGCACCCGCGCTGGAGATGGCGTTCACCATCGACGCGAACAGAGGCGCGGTGAACTTCTCTCTCCAGCCGCCGAGGGCGAGTGGCGCGACGTCGGGGCCCGTGTGCACGATCGACGCGGCGGATATCAACGGCTGGCCTCCGCGTACGGGATTCCACAGCGAGTATGCATTCGACCGGGGCGGCGCGATTCGCAGGTATTGGCTGAACAATTTCGCTTTGGATCAATCCAACAATCCCATCTTCCCGGATCAGTATCTGCGCAACGCGAGGGTCGTGCCTGGCAGCGAAAAGGTGATCGGGCCGGACATGACCTTTGGTCCGCACTACGGGCTGCCGGTGCGCTACGAGCGCGTTCCGCTGTCGCTGGGCGATCCGGGGATGAACCAGTATAAGATCGACTACGACACCGGCTGGCTGTATTTCAGCCGCGATCCGAGCCTGGATTTGCCCGAATATTACCCGGACAATGACCCGAAGGGGAAACCATGCCTCGTTCAGGTCTACTATCTCATCTACTTTAACCTGTCCGACGATGTGGTGCGGGGAGATTATCTCACCAAGAGCCTTATCAACGTTCATATTGGAATGAGGATGTTCGACCCGGATTCGGGCAAAGCGTATCCGGTGGACCTGAGCGACAGCGTGAAAGTCAGAAACGCGCTGAGATAGGACATTTGAGATTTGAGATTTATGATTTCAGATTGCAGATTTGGGATTGGAAGATGAGATCGGTTAGGACGACAATTGAAGCCCGGCGGGGGCAGACGCTGATCATAGCGATCATGGTGATGTTCATTCTCGCCGTGCTCGCTACGGTGTTCATCGCCCTGGTCGCGCGCAACCTGGCGCGGTCACAGCGCATGTCCAACACGGATGCGGTCGCCGCTATTGCCGAGGCCGGGATTCGCTACGCCGACGAAATGCTCACCACGTCCGAAGACGGCGCGGACTGGCGGCCGGCCCCCGATAACCTGCTTCCGGCAGCCCAGGCCGATGACCCTGACTTCGAGTGGCTGAAGCCTTGGGCCGCTACCAAAACCGTCGCCGCGGGGCCGACCGGCGGTTACACCCGCTTTAACTGCGGCCAGGGGCGGTTTTTGCTGCGAGTGTCCTATAACCCCGACCCGGACGTGGTGATGTCGAAGTATATCAAGATCGAATCGGTCGGCCGGTGGGAAACGATCGATCCGAAAGACCCCACCACGCTGCAGGGCGCGGCCAACTTCCGGCTGCGGCGCGAGATCACGGCCTTCAAGCCGATAGGTCTCACGGACTTCTGCCGCTTCATCACCAACAAGGACAACCGCTCCGTGGATGCCGCGCTGGGTGTGCCGGGCTTCAAAGTGAGCTTCGGCAGATCGGCCACGACGAGCAAGTATGGCGTCCGGGGCGGCTCGATCCGCGTGAACGCCAACCTCCTCTGGTACGGCATCTACGGCAGCGACGGCAGCGACCCGAGCATCAACATATTCCTGCGAGGTATCCAAGCCAACGATCAGACGGGCGCTCCCAACGCCCTGCTGCCCATAGACGGCGTGGAAGTGGCGGGAGACATCAAGGTCGATTCCGATCCAGCCAATGACCAAAACCGAGTCGTCGTGAAGCTGCACAGGCTCATCGGCTCCGGCGGCACATTCACCGATAAGCCTTTCGATGTTCTACCGAGCACGGACGACGATGTCAGCCCGGCGCAGCTTAGATTCTTGACCGCCGACGGCTTCTACCGCGATGGCAGAAACACGGGTGACGCCTCGACAGACGCCCACCAGAACCCCGCGCCGCTGCCGCGCGGTGTCAAGCGCATCGAGCCACCTCTCGTGGATCAGCCCGATTCGACCAACACCACGACCCGTTATCGCGTCCTTACCCTCAATTCCGGCGAACGGGTGCGCAATAACGTTAACCTCGGCCGGTTAGGCTGGGGCAAGGGAATTTACATCGGCAACACCACCGACAAGCAGGACGAAAGCGAGACCCTGTTCGGCGGCTATACGTTGCGCGCTGATCTCATGCAGCCCGGCAACATAATGAGCGCCTGCTGGAAAGGGCCTTACTACGTTCCTCCAGCGGCGGTGATCACGCTCGAACCGGACGACGTTGTAAAAATGGACGGCCACGAACAGTTGTGCTTCACCATAACCCGCGACGACGCTCCGTCCGGCCAGAAAGCAATCTGGTTTGACGCGGGCGGTTACCCGAGGCCGGAGTGGGGCTCGACAGTGCGTATGCCCTATCCCAATCCGGATATCGATCCAACAAAAAACGGCAGGTATGTGCAATACTACGAGAACGGCGTGCTTGAGACCCGGCACATCGACGGCAACGGCGTGATTTTTGCCGAGGGCAACATTCGCATTCGCGGGATGCTGCCGCCGGGGATGACGCTGACCGTGGTATCCAACCAGAACATCTACATCGACGGCAGCGTGCTCAAGTATCGCAATCCGAAGGCCACGATAAGCGCAACCGACCCCTATCGCGGCGCTGATTCGACCGGCGGGATAGCTCTGCTGGCGCGGCAGAACGTGATCGTCAACACCACGCAGTTCTTTGCTCCGCTTTCCAGCATAGGAGCGGACGATTATGGCACGGACTCGCTGACCGGCGGGAACTCGTCGCACGTGGTCGTGAGGCCCAGTCCCGACAGCATACTAAGGTGCGGGTTCGAGTTTGGGCCTTATGAGTCCGAGAGCAATGTCGGCGCGCCTTCGGACTGGTATCTGTTCCTGCGGCACTCGGGCGAGTTCGGCCCGGCGTATATCAACGCGTGGCTCAACCCATCCGATACGACCTTGAACTGGGGGATTCTCAATCTGAACAACGTCTTTGCGGGCCTGCCGCCGCACGTGTGGGGCGTGGGCGATCCGCGTTACGGATGGGGTGCGGCCCCACCCGGAGCGGGCGTGGGAAGCGCGTTCGCGTGCAACGTGTTCAATCTGGGCGCGATCGGCGCGACCATCTCCGGCGTGCCCGGCGTGCCGAACATACTCCAGATCGCGCTGGACTCGAATGTGTATACGCGCAGCAACTATTGGATGGGCGGGCTGGCGGTGCTGCCGATGGACGTTCGCATCGAGGCGATAGTCTATGCCCAAGAGGGCTCGTTCTTCGTGATACCGGGTTATTGGCTCAACCCCAACCCAGGCGACACCGAGCAGGCCTACGCGGCAAACGGCAGCGTGCGGCCGCCCGGCGTCGATACGAGGTTCCCGTTCTACGGCCAGTCGGCGGATATTCGGATCATCATTGATGGTGCCGTGAGCGAGAACCTGCCTGCGTCGATAAGTGATGTCGAGGATTGGATGGCAAAGTGGGGCCGGATACCCCCCACATACGGCAGCGGCGGCAGCACCGCGCACTCGCTCGAGGGGATCACGTTCCTGTATGACGATCACGTGGGCTGGCCGCTTGACGACACGAACCACCAGCCCATTCGGACCGACGCCTACGGGCGAGCGCTGCCGCTCACGCCAAGACTGCCCGTGAGCGGGAGTCTGATCTACTTTGGGGATGTGATGTAAGAAAACCACGAGACATCCCCGGGGATGTCTCGTGGTTTTCTACAGAGGTGGCGATATGAAACTAATTGGCCGGTTACTGTCGATAGTCGTTATCCTTGGTGCGCTGGCGGCTCTGTGCTTGCCGGCTGACGCGGGAGCCTACCTCTACGCCGGCAAGCGCAAGAAGGTCTACTGCGGGATCGTTGAGATTGTCGATCCGCTCACCGACACGGTACGGAACAACGACGCAATCAATTCAGTGAACGTCTGCGATACCTCGGGCCGATGCATCAGCTTGTTTGCCAAGCTCGATGCGCTGAACAGCATGAAACCCTCCGGGTGGACGTTCGAGAACCCGCTTGCCCTGTCGCAGAACAAGCTCGACCCGGCCTATTGGCGGATTCGAGTCGCGTCGGCGCGCAATCTCACTCGGCTCAACGTGCTCTACTTCCCCGGCGCGAGCAACATCAGTCTGACCGATGAGGAGCGCGAGAACCTGCGGCGGTTCGTGGACGGCGGCGGGGTGCTTTGGGTGGACAACGCAAGCTCTACGTCGATACTGCATTTCGATCACAACTCGCCGTTCTTCATTAGTCAACTCGACTTCGCGCCGCTCACGACGGGCGCGAACAGCGCCGATGTGTCCACATCGCGTAATCACCCGCTCGTGTGCAGTCCCTACTACCTGACCGATGTGGAAACCATGAACCTGGGGATGAACGCCGGCGGACCCGGCGGCGGTTGGTCGCGCTGCTACTGCGATATGGGCTCCGCGGGTATGCCCACCAACGCGCCCACTTCGTTCGACATTCTCTTTCCGATAATCGATGGCATGGATTCAAACGGCAAACTGATGCACACACCGTCCGTGGTCGCGAACACCTACGGCAGCGGGCGGGTAGTGGCCACGGCGAACGCGGTCGGCAGGGGCTGCATGCTGCCCGAACCATACAGCCTGCCGAGCCTGAAGCTCGCGTTCAACATTATGGCGTATGCGTCGAGTTGGACCGACATTCGCAAAAACCCCAGGCATACGGGGGCGTCGATCGATACGCTCGGCTCGAACACACTGGTGGAAAAGTGGAAGCTGGCGCTGCCCGCGCCGGTGGCAGGCAAAGAATATGCCCCGCTGATCTACAAGAACACTGTCTTCTATACCTCGGAGAACAAACTCTTCGCGCTGGATCAGAACGGCGACACGCACGGCGGCATGTGGCCCGCCGGTCCGAACGGCGAAGTGGTCATCTGGACGTGGCCCGACATATCAGGAACCAGCGGCCCAGCGGGACCGCTGAGTTCGCCGACGATCGCAACCGTGCAGAACCCCGATCCCAGCAGCAATGATTGCGGGCCGCTCGAAGCGATATTGGTGATGGACAGCGCGGGGACGGTTTCCGTCCTGGACGCGTTCCCGATCAACCCCGATAGCACGATCATAAAACCGATCGATCCGCTCTACACGATGCAAACGGTGGCGGTGGGCAGCGGTTCCGGGGTTGGCTCCAAGTGGCCCAGCCCGCCCATCTACGTCAACGGCTGGATCTATGCGCTGGGCGGCGACGGCAGGCTCTATGCCGAAAACCCGTGCCTGAAGAAATGGGCTGCCAAGAACACGACCGCGGTTATCCCGGGCTCCTCGCCGAGGTGGGCGTGCCCGGACCTCAACTCCGAGCTGGCCTACGCGTCGACCCCCAAGTGCGGGCCGAGTTTCGGCTATATGAAGAACCTCAACAGCGGCGCGATCGTGGGCATGGTCTACTGGTTCGATTCGCCCGCTACGAATCCTCCCCCGCTATCGGGCAGCACCGATCTCAACGACCACGTCTGCGGCGTGCCGGTCTCGGTGAGCATGGACCGGGTCAAGCTTCAGAATGTCAACAGGCAAGAGGCAGGTGGAGTCACGACCAGCACTACCGCCGAAGTTCAGGTCACCTATCAGGGCTTTCTGACCGCGCCCGACCCGAGCAATGCGAACAGCGCCATCAGAATACTGGATAGCAACGGCATCACCCCCATAACCAACTACACGGTCGAGCTGAACCAGAAAGGCGGGATTAAGGTCAATGGCTGGATCACGATCACAAAACTGGGCGCGATTCCCTCAAGCCCACTCGTCTATGCCAGCTACACGATTTCATACGGGACCGGGATTTCGCCGAACAGGCTCGACATGGAGATCGAGCCCAAGAGCGCTTCGAGCGCTTCGACCGGGCTTGGCCACCCGCCAACTTCCATCGAAGGCACTCCCGCGATGGGGCCGGATAACATGCTCTACATCACCGGCAAGCGCGCGAACACCGGCCCGAGCGGCGGCTCGATACTGGCGTATCAAAACGACGGCGGCGCCGCCAGCAGCGGCAGGTTGAAATGGCACTACTTCCTGCATTCAGGGGTTGCCCCAAGTTATACGCCCGGCATTAACGTTGCGCTTCCGGGAGTCGTAAAGACCGCCACCGGCGCGATGATGCTCAACCCGCAGCCGTGTGCCTCGCCGGCGGTGGCCGGAGGCAAGGTGTTCGTGACGGTATCCGGGGACGGGGGGCCACAGGGAGCGCTGCTGTGCCTGAAGGCGAACCCTGAGTTCGTGATCCGCATAACCGAGAGCGGCGGCTATGACGCATTCGGAAAGCCGATCAAGCGGCCAAAGACCCTCTGGAAACTGACCGATCAGGGCCACTACAACGTCAAGGTCTGGCAGCCGAACCTGATAAACGCGACAAGCAGCGCGGTTCCGTTAATGGACGCGGTCCCGGTGGGTGCCGGGATCAACGTAGACTACGACAGTGGCACGATCACATTCACCGATTTCAGCGGCACAAGACTGCAGAATATGGGGATAATGACCAACACATTCTCGCCTTCGCTGCCCGTTTGGGTGTGGCTGGACAATGTCGAGGTGCCGATCGACTGGAGCACCTGGGGGCCCGGGTGGATGGCGACCGGGAATCCAACTGTCGCCAGCAGCGATTCGGTCGATCTGAGCGGCTGGAATAACCTGCTGTGGTACTATATCGTGTCGGATCACGCGTGCACGGGCGCGCACTCGCCGCCGGTGGTCATCGGCACCACGGTCTACTTCGTCTGCGACGACGGTTTCCTCTACGCGCTCGATACGGAGACCGGAGAGTCCATGAGCAAGGAGACCAGCCAGAAACCGGACTGGCACCCGAAGGTGGAGACCGGGTCCGGGGTCGAGACCATAAGCAAGGACGCGGCGGTTTCGGTGGCGGGCTCCAACGGCGTGCTCATGGTTCCCGGGCCAGCCGGGCTGCACGCGTTCACCGACACAACGACCCTGGTGGCCGATAACAACCGAGTCGTCGAGGTGGACGGGGCGGGAGAAGTCACGTGGGCGGTCGATTCGATCTCGTGGCCGGCAACGACGCCCTCGTCGGCCGGCACGGCAATGGCGATCAAGCAAGGACCAGTCAACAAGCCCTCGCGGGCTCGCTACGCGAGCACCGGAGAGATCCTGTTCGCCAATTCCGGCGCAAACCAGGTCTGCAAGATCGACAAGGGCGGGATGGTCGGTTTCGACGGCGCGAGCGGCCAGTATGTCCGCTGGGTCTATGACAAGTTCGCCGACCCCAAGCACTTGCTGAGGCCGGGCCAGCCAACGCAGCTTCGCGGCCCTACCGATGCCATCATGTGGCAGGAGACGGAGCCAGTGGCATCGGGCGGCACGGCATCGGTGGTGCACTGCCTCATCGCGGACTCGGGCAACTCGCGCATACTCGACCTGGTCTACCGGGTGAAGAACCGCCAGTTCGTGAACTGCGACGGGAACGCATTTGACTCAGCAGTCCGCCCTACCGACGCGGACTATATCGACCGCGACAGCGGGTTCGTAATGCCGGATCTCAACTGGGTTTCGAAGACCGATTCGCTCAACGAGCGCTATGCGTTCGATTGCCTGCAGCTCGTGCCCGTGACGAGAAATGATACGAACGGCAAGGTCAACTTCTGCCAGGACATCTGGGTCGCCAGTTCGAACTACGCATCCACCGGCACCAACCTCGGGGGAGACAGCCCAAAAGGAGGCGCGGGCCTCGGCGGCGCGATACTGGCAATCGGCTACCGGTCGCGCACGCAAGGCAACCAGTCAACCGCGCCGGGCAACTGGAACTATGACGCGACTACCTCGGGCACTATCACTGCCAGGTGCGATCACATAAGCCTTGACGGCAAGGTCGTGCCGCTCGCGAATCCGAGGTTCTTTGACGCTCTGATCGATCCATCCTCCGGGACCCTAACCGGGCTGATTATATGCGACAACTACGGGGTCTATGAAGCGACCGTCAGCAGCACCGGCCCGCCCGTCGTAGGGCCGCGGTTGATGGAGAAGCAGTATCGCGAACTCGGCAGGCTGCCTGGTCCCAACGGCATCGGCATGGTGCCGATACCTTTTCAGCTCGGCGAGAGTGGAAACTGGGTCGGTCCGCCTCTGATAGCCACGAGCGCTCAGAGACTACCGAACGGTCGCCTGTTGATTGCCAACAGCTACTCAGGCTCGGACAAGAGCGGGGCGATGAAATTTAGCGGAGAGGTCTTCGAGTACGACCTGGATGGCACCGTTCCGTGGTGCTCGCCGCAGGTGAAGTGGATTGACCCAGGCAATATCTGGAAACAGGTCACCACGCACACCTACAACCTGAGCCAGCCGAAGTCGGCGTTCAGGCGGCTGTGAAAACAGGGAATAGGGTGTAGGGAATAGGGAATAGAAGGGAAGGGCCGGTGGGAAAGCCGGCCCTTTTCTAGTCGGGACTGTACTGATCACCACTGCGGTTGCAGTACTCGGAATACTTCCTCGGGAGTCGTGATCCCATCCAGAACCTTGCGCTTTGCATCCGCGCGCATGTCAAGGAACCCTCGGGATCGGGCGGACTCCGCCACCTCGGGGCCGGTGGCGCCGTTGGCGATCAGCGCGCGGAGTTCGTCGTCGATGGTGAGTATTTCGTAGAGACCGACGCGGCCTCTGTAGCCCGTCTTGCGGCAGGTGTCGCAGCCTTTGCCCTTGCGGAGCTTATGCTCCTTGAGGTCCCGCGCGGTGATGCCCAGGAACTTGATTGTCGGACTGTCAAGATCGGCCTCGATGTCCTCGCCGCACTCGCGGCAGACCTTTCGCGCCAGCCGCTGCGACACAGCGCCGTTCAGCGTTGCGGCGATCAGGTAGGGCTCGACCCCCATGTCCACCAGACGCGTCACGACACTCGGCGCGTCATTGGTGTGAAGGATCGAGAGGACCAGATGGCCCGTGAGCGCCGCCTCAAGCGCGAGCTTCACGGTCTCCAGGTTGCGGGTTTCGCCGACCATGATGATGTCCGGGTCGTGGCGAAGGAAAGACCGCAGGGCAGCTTCAAACGTAAGGCCGGCTTTCTTGTTCACCTGAACCTGGTTCACGCCGGTGAGCATATACTCCACCGGGTCCTCGACCGACATCATCTTCTTTTCCGGGCTTGCGAGCTTCATCATCATCGAGTAGAGGGTGGTCGTCTTGCCGGAGCCGGTCGGCCCGGCGACGATTATCAGCCCGTTCGGCTGCCACATCATGTTGTCCAGCGCCTGCATCTGCTCCGGATAGAATCCGAGCTTGTCCATGCCGACGAGTACGTGCGACTGGTCCAGGATTCTGATGACGATCCCCTCACCGTAGACATAGGGGAGGCAGGAGGTTCTGAGGTCAAAGTCTCGATCCCGGAACTTCCATCGAATTCTGCCGTCCTGCGGGAGACTGGTGTCGGCGACGCTCAGATCCGCCAGCATCTTCACGCGAGCAAGAACCCCGACTCTCTGCGGGGAATCGAATCGGGCGACCTCGTGCAGAACCCCGTCCACGCGGTGCCGGACGATCAGCGCGTCGTCTCTCTGAGACTCAAAGTGGATGTCGGACGCGCCGGACGCGATGGCGTTGTCTATGATCTCCTCGACACGCTTGACCACTGCTTCGTCGGAGGCGGCCTCGGTCCAGGTGAGCAGCCTTCGGGCCTGCTCCAGTTCTTTGCGGCACTCCGGGCATTGGGCGAAGTGCTCCTCGATGCGCTTGCGCTTGCCGGCTTCGAGTTCATTCTTCAGATAGGCGATGATCTCGGTTCGAGCGGAATCACAGTTCATCGGAATCCTCCTCTAGCATTGTCCTGAGGGTGTTGACCGCGGCGAACATGCGGGATTTCACCGTTCCCACGGCGATCCCCAGAACCTCGGCGATCTCGGCGTATTTCATGTCCTCTAAGTGCGACATGACGAATACGAGTTTCTGGTTCTCCGGCAGCGCGGCTATCGCCCGGCGTATGCCGAGTTTGCGATATTCCTCCAATAGATGCACCTCGGGCTCGATCCTCTGGTTCACCCGAAGGTTCTCGAAGGGTCTGAAGCCGTTTCTGTCTTCGTGGGTAAGCGAGAGTTCAACGGCGTTGGCCTTCGTTTTCCTGCGCTGCGCCAGGTAGTAGTTCTTGGCGATTTGGAAGATGTAGGTCGAGAACTTGCCGGTTGGCTCGTATCGGTCGCGCGCCCGGTAGAGCCTCAGAAAGACCTCTTGCAGGTAGTCCTCCGCGATGTCGGCATCCCACGTCAGCGAGAAAAGAAACCTCAGGATCGGGCCGCGATACCGGTCGTAGAGCTGGTCGAAGGCGACATAATCGCCCTCCCTCACGAGCATCATCAGATCGGCATCGGAAACCTGCTGCATGTTCCCCATCAGGAGTTACCTTTCAATAGGTAGAATGCTTTTCGCGGCAAAAGGTTCGCGCAGTTCGGTCTGGTGGAAAACTCCAACCCCGCTAGTCCTGAGTAGCGAGGCACGAGCGTATCGAAGGACGGTCAACGCTCCACCGCGCTTCGATACGGCCCTCGTTCCTCGGGCCTACTCAGCGCTAGCGGGGTGGTTACAACACGAATCCCCACTGAACTGAGCGGTCTCATGAGCTGTCAGGGTGTTGACCTGCAGGCCCGGACGGAGTACCATCTTGTCACTATGAGACTACTACTCTGCCTAACCCTGATCACCCTCTGCGCGGTCGGCTCAACCGGAGGCGCGGACAAAGCGCTGCAGTATTGGGACTTCACGAAGGCCGGGGACACTCTCGGCTGGACATCAGCCGGAGGTAAGATCGACCTCGATAAGGCCGAGGGCGCGCTTACCCTGGTCGGTACCGAATGCAAGCTCATCAGCCCACTCTTCGAGATCAAAGCCACGCCCTGGCAGTTGGTGGAGGTCGAGATGAAGACCGACAAGACCGGGCTTGCCAGGCTGTTCTACTCGAACACGAAGGATGAGCCCTACGGCGGGTTCCGCGGAGACCTTCAAACGCAGTTTGATGCCGTCGGAGACGGGCAGTTCCATCGCTACACCGTATTCCCCTGTTGGCAGAGCCAAGGCAAGATCATACACATTCGCCTGGACCCGCCCGGCGAGAACAGCGCCGTCCGATCCGTGCGCATCGTCGAGTTGGAACCCGCGAAGGCCGCTGCGGGGACCGTGTGGACTTTCGCCGACACGACAGCGGGATGGCTCGCGTTCGGCATGATCGGCAAGCCGACCGTCTCTCGAAGAGGTTGGCGCATGACGGGCGCGCGGGACTCGTTGGCTCTGTCGCCCGCCCTCGATTGCCTGGCGGAGGATTTGCCCTGGTTGACGCTGCGGCTCGCGTCCAAGACACCGCATACAGTGCTCTTTCGCTGGGTCTGCGCCGACCGCGACGGTCTGCAGGCCGTGCCGATCGACGTCAAAGGCGACGGCAAGTTTCACAGCTACACGATGGAGCTGACAGCGATCGGCCAATGGAACGGACGTATCGTTTCGATAGGAGTGACACCAATGGATACATCAGAGCCCTCCGAGGTTATTTTGGAGACAGTGGCTCTCGCCAAGGCCCCGGTCGGTCCGGCGGAGATTCGCATCGACAGATTCGGGCTCGCCGATCCGGTAACACGCGCGGGCGACAAGGCCAAGATCATCGTCGAGGTGGAGAACATCGGAGGGACTGAGGCCAAGAGCGTCAACGCCACGGTCACGCTTATGAGCGGCGATGCACCGAAGACTCTGCCCATCAAGACCGTGCCAAGCCTGGCGGCCGGGAAGACGTTGCACTTCGAGTGGGAGACCACATTCGGCGAGGCCGGCACATTCACCGCCGCATCGAGCGCCGGTGCCGTCAAGATCGAGCCGGACCAGCGCCAGGCCCAGTTGCGCGTCTACCCAAAGCTGGACAAGGCCGCGGTCAAGGACCTGAAGTATGTCCCCGAGCCTCGGATCGCCAATACGGGCGATTATCTGGTCGGATGCTACTACTTCCCCGGCTGGCGCGACTACGGCGCGTGGTCGGTGCTCAACGACTTCCCCGAGCGCAAGCCGATACTGGGCTATGCCCACAACGGCAACCCGGAGGCAGTTGACTGGCAGATAAGCTGGGCGCTGGAGCACGGGATCAACTTCTTCATCTACGACTGGTATTGGAGCAGGGGAAGCCGCCAACTCGAGGAAGGCCTGCACGACGGGTTCCTCAAGTCCAAGTACCAAGACAAGATGAACTTCTGCCTGCTGTGGGCGAACCACAACGGGCCGGGATCTCATTCCGAAGCGGACATGCTCGCGGTCACCAAGTACTGGATCGACAACTACTTCAAACGGCCCAACTACCTCAAGATCGACGGCAAGAACGTGATGGTGATCTTCAACCCGAATGGCATCACGGGGGATATGGGCGTGGACGGCGCGAAAGCGGCGTTCGCCAAGATGAACAAGCTCTGCGAGGACAGCGGGGTCGGCGGGATCTACTTCGTGGCCTGCGGGTGGGGCAGGGTCGATTGGGTCAAAACGCTTGAACAAGAGGGCTACGACGCGATCTCCGGCTACAACTACCCGCTCGCCGGCGACAAAGGGCAGACCGTTGCGCCGTATGCGTGGATGGTCGATGCCTACAACGACATCTGGAACGAGCTGGCCAGGATATCGAATATCCCGTATATCCCGATGTGCGAGGCCGGATGGGACTCCCGGCCATGGCACGGCCCCGGCGCGCGTGTGCGCTCGGGCAAGTCAGCCGAGCTGTGGCAGAAGATGCTGGCAAACGCGAAAGCCTACGACGACGACCCCAAACACAAGCTCCCCGGGGGCAAGAAGCTCGTCTTTTGCGAGGCATGGAACGAGTTCGGCGAGGGCGACTACATCGAGCCGACCGAGGGCGATGGTTTCGACTACATCGAGGCCATCCGCAAGGTCTTCGCGCCGACAAGCAAGCCGCCCACCATCATCGTGCCCAAGGACATAGGGATGGGCCCATACGGCATACCGCCGCCGCCCTTCCGAACACTCTGGGACTTCTCCAAGCCCGAGGATAGGGTGTGGACCCCGGGAAGCCTGACGGCTCCCACATTCGACACCGGCGTTCTCAAAACGGAGGCCACCGGCACCGATCCGACGCTCTCGGCGCTATGGGTCGAGATCGACGCCGGCAAGTTCAAGACGCTCGAAGTCAAAATGAAGATCGACAAGCCGGGCGAGGCGCAGTTGTTCTTCACGGGTAAGCGAAGCGGTCTGAGCGGAGAGAAAAGCGTAACATTCCCCGTTGTCGCCGATGGCGAGTTCCACACCTATACCGTGGATATGACCACGAACCCTCGCTGGAGCGGGACCATAACGGGGCTTCGCTTCGACCCGACCAGCGAGAAGGGCGCGAAGGTGGAGATCGCCTACATCAAGTTCAGGGAATAGGCTCCCGTTCAGCTTGCCTGCGCGGCTTGTGATCTGGTAGAATCAGATTAGCGCTTACGGCGAGGATGGCTGAATGTACGACGTCGCAATACTGGGTGGTGGACCGGCGGGGCTGACCGCCGCTATATATGCCTCGAGGGCCAGGCTCTCGACCGTGCTGATCGAGAGGAACTACCCCGGCGGGCAGGTGGTGATGTGCGAGAAGGTTGAGAACTACCCCGGCCACACTCCCAGCACCTCCGGATACGACCTCTCCGTGTCCATGAAGCAACAGGCAGAGAGGTTTGGCGCAGAGATCAAGCTGACCGATATCACCAGGCTCGATCTCGATTCCCCGGTCAAAGTCCTCTATGCCTCCGACGGCGAGGAGATTCGCGCTCGGACCGTCATTCTCAGCCTGGGTGCGAACCCGCGCAGGCTCGGCGTGCCGGGCGAGTTGGAGTTCGTCGGCCGAGGGGTCTCGTATTGCGCGGTTTGCGACGCGGCATTTTTCAAGGACAAGAAGCTTGTGGTCGTGGGCGGAGGCGATACGGCCGTCGAGGACTCCAACTTCCTGACCCGCTATGCGTCATCCGTCACAATCGTCCACCGGCGCGACAAGTTCCGCGCCCAGCGCATCATCCAGGAACGCGCGCTCGAAAACCCCATCATAACCGTGCGATGGAGCAGCATTGTGAAGTCCATCGGAGGCAAGGACTCGGTCGATCATGTGGTCCTGCAAGACGTGCAAACGCAAGAGGAAACCCATCTGCCGGTTGACGGCGTGTTCGTGCTGATCGGCCTCGACCCGAATACGAAGCTGATCGCCGGACGAATCACGCTCGACGAGACGGGCTACATCATCACCGACGAGCACATGCGAACCAACATTCCCGGCGTCTTCGCCGCGGGTGACGTGAGGCAAAAGCTTCTGCGGCAGATAATAACCGCCTGCGCGGACGGCGCGATAGCCGCAACCGCCGCGGAGAAGTATATCGAAGACGCGCAGTGGTCGGCGGCGCATCCGGCGCACACCACGGCGTAGCCACCCATCCCCGTTTGCATCTTCCATGTTTCGGCGCTTGGCTGCACCCACGGCACTCGATTGATAGACTGTACAGCCCCGAAGCATAGTGCCTCTGAGTGAATCGCCAAAGACCTCCGGCCACTCCGCCGGGGAGCGGCGGTTGTGGGGTTATGTATCTTTCCCGCAAAACGAATTGCCTCCACGCTCGATTTGAGCACGAGATCGTTTGGCCAGAAACGTGTTCGTGCCGATAAAAAACGAATCCCGGCACCGTCCATCCGACTGATTGCTCGCTGGTTTCTCACGTTACCATTAGACGCAAGCCGAGGGGGATTCGTTGAGAACGTTGCGTGGTGTTTCGGTTAAATGTTGTTCACTAGTGGTGCGCGCCTGCTTCGGAGGGCTGTTTACGCCGAAGCAGAATCCTGATGTTTCTGCACCACTTTGCGCGCCCGAGCGTTGTATAATGTGGCAATACTACAGCGAGTGGAGAGTGATCGCGTATGCGCTATCGAGTTCAGAGTGTTACCTTACCGGCGGCTGCGTTGTTGGCTATCGCGCTGTGCAACGTCCGATTGTTCGCCGATGATTCGGCAATGACCGGTATCGGCGGAGGAGCGGTCGCACCGATGGCCAGTCACCCTTCCGTACGGATGGTCAGCGAGACAGTGAGCATTGGCCTGAGCGATAAAGGAGCCAAGGTTCACTGCGAGTTTGCGTTCAAGAACGAGGGCAGCAAACGCGTGGTTAAGATGGGGTTTCCCGAGAACGCGTGGGCAAGCGGGGATGGCAGTTGCGGGCGACTGTCCGGGTTCCGATCCTGGGTGGATGGGAAGCCAATCAAATGCGTTTACAAGCAAGGAAAGCTGATCAAGGGCAAAGCCTCCAGCGAGCAGAACTGCTATTCCTGGTACGTGAAGGATGTGCCGTTCGACCCCGGGCAGACTCGCACGATTGTCGATGAGTACTCGACGTACCTTGGCTCCTCCAGCAACTCGATGATGACAGACTATGAGACGCCAAAGACCTTCGACTACATCCTCAAGAGCGGGAGAAACTGGAAAGGGCCGATAGGGAAGGCCAAGATCATCGTGGACACCTCCAGGGTCACACCAGAACACTATGAGCTCTCCTCCAGCCCGGGCGGTTTTGTTACTGGCGGGAACTCAATCTCCTGGACGTTCTCGAACTTCGAGCCGACAGAGGACATCTCAATCGATCTTGTCCCGCGCTACCCGGAACTGAACGGCAAGATGATTGGCCCTGACGATTGGACGCCGCTTGATCGCAAGGGTGGAGTCACCATGACGGGCCTGGGGTTTCTGAGGAAGCTTGGGGCGCGAATAGAGTACCCTGAGCGTCACGGGGCCATAGTGATAACGTATAACGGCCACACGCTCCGGCTCGTGCCGGGATCGAAAACGGGGACCTTGGACGGCGCGAAGATCAGCCTGCAGGCGCCGCCCAGCACCGACGCGTATCCCGCCCAGATTCCTGCGGCATTAGTAGTGAGGGCGCTTGGTGGAAAAGCGCATTACAGTCAGCAAGACCACCGGTTGCACCTGTCGCTGAAGAATGTGCCGAGCGGGCGGTAGGTCAGCGCTTCACGAATCGAGTGTTATGCTTCGGGTCAAAAAGCCTCCCGAAGCATCAGGACACCGCCCCTGCCTCCTTGTAGGCATAGCTATAGCGCGGTAAGTAGCACATGCCATCCTTGCAGGCGCTTACATGGTAGGCTTCTTTGGCTACCCAGTTCGAGGGCAGGTCCGGCCAGCCGTAGACCCATGAGTTGCCGATGTCGAGCGGGAGATAGTCGTCACTGTCTCCTTGCACCGAGTATTCGGTGAGTTGCATCGTGCCCTCCGGCCCGTCGTCGATTTTCACGTGCAGCTGCACCAGCCCCACTCCGGGCGCATACCAGGCGCGGCATACGCCACATAAGATCATTCGGTTGTGCCCTTTCTTGCCCTCCGGCGGGTCATCCGGCAGATCGCTTTCCACTGTGACCTGCTCGGTGAGCAGGCAGTTCTCAAACGTCCCAGCGGGGACGGATACGAATTCGGATTTGCTTACGACGGTCACGGTTGCCTGAAGCGGCTGGTAGGAGTAGGAGAACGCCTCGCCGGACCAACTGCCTCCGACCGGCACAGAGTCATCCAGAAACTTGCGCAGGCGCGACACGTGCCAAAACGGGCTGCCGATGCCGAGCATAGGGGCTTCGTCGCTTCCGCCCCAGCGGCCGCTCCCAACGTCTCCCGCAGAACTCACCACGCCGGGTTCTTTCTTCAATATGAGGCAGCAGGCATTCGAGTGCATAGGAGTCGCTAATCTCTCTTCCCCCACCTCGTCAAGAAGCGCGAGCGTAGCCCGGCATACGCCTACCCACTCATGCGACTCCGCCGCCTCATATAGCGGCAGCGCCTCTTCGTAGTATCGCCGGCCGTCGGCGACCTCCGGTTTGAGTGAGTAGACACGCTGGCTGCCCAGCCACATCAAGCAGTTGCCCTGGCCGAGCGGATCGCCAAGCTCTCGATAGACTTCCAGCGCCTTTCGATAGCTCTCCTCCGACTTTACAACCTGCCCGGCGTTGGAGCAGTCGAGGCCGATGACCTGCAACAAATTAGCTTGAGCCTCGAGGTCGCCCAGTTCGACGGCAATGGCCAGCGACTGCTCCACCAGCGCGATTGCTGCGTCCTTCCCCGGCGAGAAGTTGGACGCGCTGGCCTTCTGCGCCAGCAGTTGCATTTTTAGTCGCAGTTGAACCTCGCTGGGTTCGATCTTATCGAGTGCGGCAAGTGCTTCATCATAGTGCCGCAGCGCGTCTCCCGTCGCGTGCTTGCCTCGTGCCTCATGCGCTTGGCGCATCGCTTCGTCAACTACTTTCCAGGTAAACTCGGGTTCGGGCTTGCCCTTGCTCAGAACATCAGTTACCATGCTAAGCATCTCCTCACGAAGTTGTTTTTTGGCGTGCTGAAGGCGGCTGCGGACGGTGTTGACGGGCACCTCCAGGAAGTCAGCGACCTCGGCTTGCGAGTAACCGTTGATGTATGAGAGGGTGACCGTCAGCCGGGTGCTGTCCGAGAGTCGGTCCAAGGCGCGGCGCACCATCATCCGAACCGCTGCCCTGTCCTCATCGGTTTCTCGCGACGCTGATTGCCCGTCGAGCTCATCCAGGGCAAGCGTTGGTCTGCGCCTGCGAAGGACCTGCTTGCAGGTATTCACAGTGATCGACCGCACCCAGGGCCCGAACTTGCTCGTGTCCCTGAGCTGGTGCACACGCGAATACGCCTGCACGAATGCCTCCTGAGCGGCGTCCTGGACATCATCGAAGCTGCCGAGGTAATGATAGGCTACCCCGCACACGGCATCGCGGTAGCGGTCTACAAGCCGGGCGAATGCCAAGGGCTCTCCCGCCAGCGTCCCCGCAACCAGTTCGCTGTCACACGGTTCCATCAGTCGATTCCTTTCAGCACATTCTACTACGTAGATGCGCGGAGAGGGCGGAAATGATCATGGAGACGGTCGAAGAGGTTGCATAAGCACAAGAAAGGCCGGAGCGATTGCCCCGGCCTTTGATGATCTCTATTCGGTCGCCTGCCTTTGTAGGAGCCGTCTCCAGACGGCGAATCGCAAGCCTTACGCCTGTGCATCGGGTTCTGGAGAACCCTCCTACAAAGGGGGCCACAACGGGCGGTCCCTATTCCCCCGCCTCTTCCTCGCCCTCGGGTTCCTCGTCAACCTCGTCCTCGGCTTCCTCAACATCCTCGATCTCCCCAATCTCCTCGTCTTCGTCGAGTTCGGCGGGGGAGGCGGAGGGTTTGGGCGGTTTTGCGCCTTCGACAGGCTCGGGAACGGCCAATAGTTCGGCTTTGGGGATGCGCGCCAAGCTCGCGACGCCGTCACCGGCGCCGAGGTTGATCAGCCTCACGCCCTGCGTGGAGCGGCCTATCGAGCGAATCTCATTGACGCGAATCTTGAGCATAATGCCCTGGTTGGTGATAATGACGATCTTGTCGTCAGAGTCCACGACGGCGGTCTCGACGATCCTGCCGGTCTTTTCGGTGATGTTCATGGTCTTGATGCCCTTGCCGCCGCGTCCCTGTCGCTTGTAGCTGTCGAGCGTGGTGCGCTTGCCGTAGCCCTTCTCAGTCGCCACCAGCAGTTCGCTATCGGGCTTCACGAGCGTCATTCCGACCACCCGGTCAGTGCCGGAGAGTCTGATCCCCCGCACGCCTCCCGATGCTCGCCCGGCGCTGCGCAGGTTCTTCTCGTGGAACCGTATCGACATGCCGTGGTGCGTGACGAGTATCACCTCGTCATTGCCGTTGGAGATCGCGACCCACTTCAGCGCGTCGCCCTCTTCTATGTCGAACGCCCTCAGCCCGTTGGAGCGCAGGTTGTGGAACATGTCGAGATCGGTCTTCTTGACCTCGCCGCGTTCCGTCGCCATCACCATAAAGCCCTCGTGATCCATCTCGCGCAGCACGACGGTGGCGGTAATTCTGTCACCGGGCTCGATTGAGATCAGGTTGATGATCGCGGTTCCCATCGCGGTGCGCGTGGTCTGCGGGACCTCATAAGCCTTCATGCGATAGACGCGCCCACGGTCGGTAAAGAACAGGATGTAGTGATGCGTGGTCGCGGCGAACAGATGCTGGACCTTGTCCTCCTCTTTGGACGTGGCCCCGATCTTGCCTCTGCCTCCGCGCCTCTGCGCGCGATATGTGTCCATCGGCACCCGCTTGATATAGCCGTCACGGGTGATGGTGATTATGGTCTCCTCATCGGGGATCATATCCTCCTCACCGATCTCGTCGGCCTCCATCGGGACAATGCGGGTCTTGCGAGCGTCGCCGAACTTGTCCTTGAGGTACTTCAACTCGTCCTTGATGACCGCGAGTATTTTGAGCGGATCGCTCAGCAAGTCCTCGAGCCAGCCGATTCTTCTCAGGAGTTCCTTGTAGTCTTCCTCGATCTTGTCGCGGCCAAGCGAGGTAAGCGCCCTCAACTGCATGTCGAGGATCGCATCCGCTTGGAGTTGCGACAGCCCGAACCGACTCATTAGCTGAGCTCTGGCAACTTCGCTGTTGGAGGAGGCGCGTATGATCTTGATGATCTCATCGAGGAACTCGATGGCGATCCGCAGCCCTTCGAGTATGTGCGCCCGCAACAGCGCCCTCTGCAGTTCGTATTTGGTCCGCCGCACTACAATCTCGACCCGGTGATCGACGTAGTGCTTCATCATCTCGCGCAGGTTGAGAACCCGCGGCTGCCCCCCGACAAGCGCGAGGTTGATCACGCCGAAGGTCTTGCGCAGGTCGGTGTGCTTGAGCAGATAATTGAGGACCTTGCGCGGGTGCGCGTCCCTGCGAAGCTCGATCTGGACACGAATGCCGTGGCGGTCGGAGTAGTCGTACATCGCGGTGATGCCGTCCACTTTGCGCTCGCGGGCGAGCATCGCGATCTTCTCCTGCAGGGTCTGTTTGTTGACCTGATACGGCAGCTCCGTCACGATGATAGCGGCCTTGCCACCCTCGATCGGCTCGATGGTATACAGCGCCTGCATCACGATCTGCCCGCGGCCGGTCTCATAAGCCGAGCGTATGCCCTTCGTGCCGAGTATGAGGCCCGAGGTCGGAAAATCCGGGCCTTTGACGAACTGCATTATGTCTTCGACAGTCGCTTCGGGGTTCTCGATCAGGTGCATGATTCCGTCGCAGATCTCGCTGAGGTTGTGCGGCGGCATTTTGGTCGCCATACCGACCGCGATCCCCTCGCTGCCGTTGCATAGCAGGTTGGGAAACTTGCCCGGCAGCACCATCGGCTCAAGCCGGGTCTGATCGTAGTTGTCCTGCCAGGTTACGGTGTCTTTGTCGAGGTCCTCGAGCATCTCCATCGCAAACGGGCTCATGCGCATTTCGGTGTAACGCATAGCCGCGGGCGGGTCGCCGTCGATGGATCCCATGTTCCCCTGGGCGTCGATGAGGGGGTGGCGGGCCTTGAAGTTTTGGGCCATGTTGACCATGGTTGGATATATGACCTGCTCGCCGTGGGGGTGGTAGTTGCCTGACGTATCGCCGGCGATTTTGGCGGACTTTCTGTGTTGAGCGGACGGCCCGAGGTGGAGGTCGTTCATCGCGACCAGAATACGCCTCTGAACGGGCTTGAGGCCGTCTCTCACATCCGGCAGAGCGCGCGATACGATTACGCTCATCGCGTAGTCCATATACGACCGCTTGAGCTCGTCCTCGATGTTGATGGGGATGACTTCCCGAGCGATGTTACTCAAATTTGAGGGTCCTCTCGTGACATTATAAGACCCCCCAATTATACTCCTTTCGAGCGTGGAAGGTCAAATAAGAGAGCTTCAGCGTGAGTTCCGTTGGTCGGGGATTCTGTGCTGTTGGTTCGGGGGCGGGTCCCCAAGCGAGCCGAAACGGCCGCTACTGCTCCAGCCAGGACTTTGTGGTGACCGAGTTGGCTCCCCCACCATTCGTATAGAGAGGGAAACCGGTGGGGAACGAGAGTCCGCTGAGGCTCATACTGGCCGGGAAACATACCTGTGAGCCTCCGCTCACGGATACGAGTGCAGAGGAGCCTCCCCCGACTATTGCGCCCGATAGATATCCTCCGCCGCTCACTGTAACTCCGCCGTAGGGAGCATAAACAACGCCCTGTGTATACGCCTCGCTGCCTCCACTGAGCACTATGGCATTATTATTCTGTGGTGATCCTACGAGCGTCGAGAAGCTCACGAGCTCGGAGTTAACCGTTCCCACCGCTGTGTGGTATTGAGCGCTGCCCGACAAGGTGATTGCGCCCGATGCTGCGAAGATTGCGCTGTTGCACATGACGGCCGTGCTGCTGGAGATCGTGACACTACCGTTTACGTAGACGACTCCCGTGCCGGTAACGTTGAGCGTGCCCCCATTAACAGTAATGTTGCCGTTGACGTAACAAGGTGATGTTATTGTCTTAGTGCCGGAAGTAGTGAACCCCGAAATGGTCCCGCCCGCCTGCGCCTGAGTGATGAGATTGTTCTTCCAAGACGTTAGATCCGAGCTAGAGGGGAATGTTATCAGCGGGGCGCCTGATCTGCCGTTAGGGTAGGAAGTGTCGGCACAGGTAATTCCGCTGATTGACCCATGAGTCCAACCCTTTCCGTCAATGGTGCCGCCGTTGCCAACGTTGCCATTCGCATACACGTGGGCAATATGGGAATTGGCCGGGTTGCTCACCGTGCCGGCTCCACCCGATAGCGTCACTTTCCCATTACTTATTATGGCGGCGTTCAGCGTACCCGGCGTTACATCCGCTTTTACCACAATCCTTGCTGTGGTACCGTTGGGCAGCGCACCAGTGCTGGTTATGGTCGCATGCCCGGAGTTTGTTGCAACTGTGACAGAGAAAGTCCCTTCTCCGTAGGTGACAGGCGCTGATGTCCCTGTGTAGCTCGAGTTGCCGGCCAGATTGCCCGCGCCATAGTCTGTGCCGGCCTCTGCTATCGCCATCGCTTTGGCATGGTCCACGTTCTTCCGCGTGGCGTTGAGTTGCACAACCGTCAGCGACGCAACCGCAGCCACAATCACTGCGCTTATGAAAACGATCAGCAGGCACATCAGCGCAATGAAGCCTCCGTCGTGTCGATGCCCACCTGTGTTGTTGGCGAGTATGCTCATCAGTTTCTCAGCCTCGCAGAGGAAACAACCTGGCATGATGCCACGTTGTCTTCAGAGGTAGTCTGTATCTGGACGGCCACTTCACTCACTAACGCCAGGCTGCTGCTCACGGCAGGGTCAATCATATAGGCAAACTCGATCTGGGCCCCCGAAGCTGGGGGCGACGTGAAGCTGGCCGTATGCGTCGTCGTGTTGTAGCTGAACGCCGTCGTCGCGCCATTCAGCCGGCAAGTCGGCGTCGAGGACCAGGGCGCATTTAGGGTGAAACTCAACGTTGAGCCGTCGGCAGTGAAGAAATCGTGCACCTTGTAGGTCAGGTTAAGAGACGTGACTCCTCGGGCCAGGGGTCTATTGGTTTCGTTTGCCCGCAGGCTCAGGGCGTTTGCAGCCGTAGTGCGGACAAGTACATTTGAGGAGTTGACCCTATAGACGATAGTATCGAAAGTCGAGTCGATCACGCCGCTCGAGTTATACGACGGCGCGGACAGAACGATTGAGTGCGTACCGGTCGCGATAGATCCGAAGCTCGCCAAAACGGCGGCGCCATTCCTGATGTCACGCTCTATGTAATGAGCGCCGGTCTGCACCTGGCCATTTGCCACATTTCGCGCCATATCCTTTTGGTAGAGCCGAAGACTGACGTTATACACGCCGAGAGCCGTCGCCAGGACGAGCACAAAGATGCTCGCTGAGATAACGATCTCCACGAGCGTGATGCCGCGATTGCCCAGTCGGAATACTCCGACTTCGCCTGTCTTTCTAAGAGGTTGGGCCACTAGGGCTCACCATTGTTTTCAGCACGACCGACTTCGTCCCGCCAGTGATGGGATCATTCCAGCGAACAGTAACCGTCACGTCCTTTGCTCCCGGGAGCATGGCCGAGTCGGCAACGCTTAGGGTCGCTGTGGCTTGGGGAAGCTCACTGAGGTTTGACGGTGAGCTGAGCAGGGCACCGCCGGTGCGATTGGCCAGCAAGCATGCCTTGGTTGCACGGACGGTCTCGATCTCAGTTGATGCAATCCTGAGAGCTATGGTGTAGTATTGGTTAGCGCGAGACGCTTCTGAAGACACGTTCAGAAGGCTGAGCGTCGCGACAGCGCCAACCGCCGTGATGAATACCGCGATGACGACCTCGATTAACGCGACGCCGCGCCTGCCGCGCAAGCACACTCGGCTCCGAGTCAAGCCCACGGGTTTTCTGTCCCAAGAGTCGCCTCTCACGTTTACCACACTCCAAACAAGTTCACCATACATTCGTGATTATTGGCGGTTTGGGGTACAATCCTCAGAGGTGCGGGTATCATTCCGATGTTTCCGGATTTCGGGTGTGCTCAGGCCCGAACCAACACAACTCAGGCGACAGGATCGACAGACGAGCATATGCATTCGTCATCCTGACCCTGATCCTGAGCTTGAACCTCCCCACGCTCACACTAGGCCAGCAATGGCACACACTACAGCACGTTTGCCGGTTTTGCGGCGGCACGCCTAAAGTCTCGCCTGCACAAGGCTGATAATGACTACTGGAGGCTGTGTGTCGATGGTAGTTGTGATCTCGAACAAACGCGGTGCGTTTCTCTTGGACGCCGTGGTAACCATTTTCCTCGCGGGTCTGATTGGGCTGATGTTCTCGGCCATATTTCCGACGGCCACGTCGTGCTCCCGACAGGCCCAGGAGTATAAGACGGCCGTTGCGTTGGCCCAACGGAAAATGGAGCAGGTCAGGTCGCTTAATTACGAGCTTCTGACACCCACCGTGCTCTATGTCAACAGAGCGATCGACTCGTCCACAGGCACCAGTCCGTATGCATTCACCACGGCCGACAGCCTGACGTCCAAGCTGACCCAAGGAGCGGGAACTCTGGCAATCCAGGACGTCTCAAGCAGTCTCAAGCAGGTGACCGTCACCGTCTCGTGGATATCCTCCTCGCATTCGGTCGCGCGCAGCATCCGCTTGATCACCTACGTCACCGATAGGCGGACACGGAGGACCAGTTGAACCATGAGACCGTTGGGCAATAACCGGGGAATGACTCTCCTTGAGATCGTTGTGGCTATGGGCATTCTGACTCTGCTTGGTGTCAGCCTGCTGGCGATACTGATGCAGTCCCTGCGTGGCTGGGCCAGCGGAGCGGGCAATGAGGCCGCCAACAGCACAGCCACCACGGCGCTTCACAGGCTGACCTACGACATCCGCGAAGCAAGATCGGCAATCGTCTCCAACGGCCAACTGATCGTGACTTTTCCCGCTGTCCTGACCGACCCGGGTACACACGAGCAGATCTATGATTCCACACTCGACAATCCGGTCCCTCGTTCGTACTATGTCAGCGGCGGCAATCTGGTGCGAAATGTGGGGGGCACGATCTCAACGCTGAGGCGGGGAGTCTCCAGCGCGACATTCGTTGCCGCTGCCGCTGCCAACTCAGTCGATATCACTATCTGCTGCAAGCAGCAGCTAGGTGCCAAGGAGTCTGAGGCCACGCAGTACGCCACCGGCTGCGTGACGTTCAGGAACTATCGTTAGGAGCATTGCCAAGTGAGATCTTTCAGCCTGCGCAGCAGACGTGGCCATGGGATGATCCTGGCCTTGTTCGTTATGATCATTCTTTTTACACTGGGTGTTGCCTACCTGACGGCTAGCTCGTCCTCGCTGCGCTCGGCGAAGCGGGACGTCATCCGTGCTCAAGCCCTCGCGTGTGCCGAGGCGGGCGTCGACAAGGCGATTGACCTTTTGATGTCGAATCCGACGGGGACGTTCCCGTCCGAGCATCCGTCTGCCAGCCCAGACATCCATACAAATGACACCTGGTACACGGTAACGCTGAACCCCGGAGAGTCATTCAGAATTTGTGTGCGCAATGGAACAGGCGTCTTCGCGGGAAAGACTGTCATCACCTCGGAGGGAATCATTACCGAGGGCGGCGCCATCGTTTCGCGTCATACTGCAAAGGTCGTAGTCACCACCCATCGCGAGAACATCAGTGTGTGGAACAACGCCATATTCGGCGGTGTGGGACAGGTCGGCCGCAGCATCAACGGAAACGTGGCCATCCGCGGCTCGATGCACCTGCTTGGCGACGGCGAGAGCTACACTGATCTGGACGGCGATGGTCATTGGAGCGCAGCCGAGCCATACACCGATACCAACCACAACGGGAAGTGGGACCCCGGTGAGCCCTACACGGATTCGGACGGTGATCGCCACTACGATGTCGAAGAGCCTTATGTCGACGCCAATGGCAACGGTCAGTATGATCCACCGCTGACGGTGACCGACATGGCCTCGGAGGTATCAGGTACCGCCAATGTCGGCAATAACTACAGCGGTATGCCCGACCGTCTGAAGAGCGTCCTTCCGGCGCTCAACAAAGTCTCCTACGGCGGCGAGCAAGTTGACTCGCTGGACGCCAAGCTGCGAGTCAAGCACGGCAGGGTTAACATCTCAGGCTCCGCAACAGTAGGGGACCCGAACGTGACCGGCAACACCATCAAGGAAACTCTCGACGCAACATACGTCAGCGACGGATACGGCGGCAACAAGGGCGCTGCTTCGGTTAATTCCGACAATGGGTCAACGCATGGCTACGACCTCGGGGAGGGCGCCGTCGATTTTCCGCTTATCGACACCGGCTCCTACACCAAAAACGGGGTCACATACACCAACTACCTCGACTATCTTCACCAGAATGGCACGGTCTACAACGGCGATCTTGCGATCACCAACGGTACGGCGCTGACCATAACCGGCCCACACGGCTCGCTGACGGTCGATGCCTCAGGGCATATGACTATCTCCGGCATTGTCTACGTCACCGGCAACATATCTTTCGGTACCGCCATCACCTACTCCGACCAGGGCAGTCTGGTCACTCCGCACAGCGTCTACGTCCACTCAGATGTGATGCCCGCGCACACATTCCCGACCACTGACGCACTGGGTTTGATCGCGGGGGATAAGATCGAGCTCGCAACCGGCGCAGGCGACGCGCAACTGAAGATGGCACTAGCTATGTACGCGCAGCATGAGGTGATCTGCAACAAGCAGTCCGACATCGCCGGCACCATCGTGTCCAGCTACTACTCCATGAGCAATGTTCCCAGGCTCTACCAGGTGCCGGAACTCGCTAACCACCTTCCGCCCGGAATGCCCGCCGCGGATCCCATCTGGATCGTCGGCGTCAACACCGAAAGCTGGCAGGACGTCCTCAACCCGTAGCATTTTGCCCGGTCCCAGACGATCATAGTTGATAGAACCAGCAGCGGGACAAGCAATGAGATACAGCCAGATATACGGAATAACAGCCCGTATACGGCGCGGGCCAGCACGCGGTTTCACCCTCGTGGAGGCCATGATATCGTTGTTCGTGTTTGGGTTGGTGACGGTGATATTCGCCTCTTCGCTTATTGTGGGGAAATCCGCCTCGACGATGAACGGGCAATACGCCCAGGCGATATGGCCTGTACCTGATTTCATGGAGACTTTGTTTTGGAGAGTCTATAATGGAGTCGAGGTAAGCCATGAAGTATCAGAAACATACTAACGAGTTCAAGATGGAAGCTGTGCGGCAAAGAGCAGAGTCACGTGGACGTATGCCTTGTGTGCGGGTGCTCTGGCGGAGAACTCTTCCCTCTTCTTTGGAGTCTCTTACCAGCCAATACATCGGCGGACGTCACTCAAGGCAAGGCTCTCATCAACGAACTGCTACCCATTGCCGACAACCACGTCAAGCGGCTCATCGTTGACCGCGGCTTCATGTCTGGAGAGTGGGTAGGCCAGCTCAAGGGGCGTGAAATTGACACTGTGATTGGGCTGCGCTCGGACATGACGCTTCACCAGGATATGTTAAGTCTGGCAAGTGAACAAGAGACGATCTGGCTTGAGGCTCGGCCTCCGCGGTACCACGGCACTCGTCCGGCTCGCCATATCGCATACCTTTCCGACTTGAACCTCTGGGAGCAATGCAGCGTGCCTTTGGCAGGAATCGTGATCCGGAATACATATACCGACAGAACCGAGTTCTACACAGTAGTTACCACTGACCTATCTGCCGAGCCGGAGCAGATCCACGAGTGGATGCGCAGCCGTTGGGCTATTGAAGAGACATTCATGGAAGAGAGCCGCTATGGTTCTCTAAACTGTGTCGGCTCCTGCAGACCCGCCGTGGCCTGTGCTACAGCGCACTTCAGCCTCCTTGCCTATACCCTGCTTAAGCTCTTCGCCCGTAAAGAACAGATTGAGGAGAAACTCAAGCGGCCAACACTTCCCTTTGCAGGGCTCGAACTGGTCGTATACTGGGGCCCCAACTATGCAATAATCCATACATCCAAGCTCATCGAGATCGTCGCCAAGCACTCCTCAGACTGGGGCGATAAGCTTGGCCAGATGCTCCAGAAGCTCAGAGCCATAGAGGAACCACCTTAGCACTACTACAAACGATGCTCCTGGCGCCCAGCGCGCTCGCGTTGACACACCCGGCCTTCTGATCTATACTCAGCCTATGAGAACGCTGTTATGCTTGGCCGTGGCCGCATCGCTGCTCATAGCGGCGCATCCCGCCCCGGCGAACACTCAGTTCACATTCCGCGGGCTGTGGGTGGATACGGGTTCATACAACACGCAGCAGGCAGCGGACAGGCTTCTCGACAGGTGCCGTCGCGCGAATATCAACGTTATCCTGCCCAACGTGATGGTGCACGGAGGCCTGATGTACAAGTCAACCCACTTCCTGCACACATCCGTCGCCGATGGGGTATTCGACCCGCTTGCATACCTGACCCAAAAGGCGCACGCCTCCGGCATCAAGGTCCACGCCTGGTATTGCGTCTACTACGAAGGCACAAAGGGCCTGCCGCCCGCCAGACCCGAGTGGATCTGCTCCGACATTGACGGCGTGCCGATGGACAGCCCATTCTTCCTGTCGCCTCAGATTCCCGGCGTCAACGACTATCTTCTCTCGGTCATCAAGGACTCGCTTGCCTACGATATCGACGGCATCCAGCTCGACTACATCCGCTACTCCGGCAGCCTCTATGACTACTCGGAGCTGGGCCGCAAACCGTTTATCGACTCCCATGGTTTCGACCCCGCGAACTTCCTGGACCATGCCGAGCGAATCGTGCCGTTCGACAAGGACCCGTTCCCGATCCGCGTTCTTCACGCCAAGCGGCACATGGGCCGACCCTGGGAGACCACCTGGATCGAGAGCTTGATGGACCGCGCGGGTATCGGCTTCGGGTTCATAACCGAGAAACCCGCCAACGTCGATGCGCTTCGCGCGCCCGGTGCGCTCGTGATCAGCCGCTACTTCGATGTGAGCCGGGAGATGTCCGACGCGATCCAGCGCTACATCAAGCGCGGCGGCAGCGTGCTCTGGATCGACGCCCCGACCTTAGGCGCGGACCCGATCCTCGCCCACACAATCGGCATCAAGCCCAAGACCGGCTATATGCCCGAGAAGTGGCGAAAACTCCAAGGCGTCGGGGATCATCCGCTGGCCCGACTTATCCCGACCACTCCGATCAAGTCCACCTGCGAATACGCGCCCGAAACCGACGGGGCAACGATAGTGGCCAGGTTCGATTCCGGCCAGCCCGCGATCATTGTCAACCGCGCGGACACGGGGCGGACGGTGCTCGTCTGCTTCAACGCCGGCGGGGCCACCGGCGAAAGCTTGCCTCAGTTGATCCGCGCAATCGTTGGTTGGATGCGGGCTGATTCCGGCGTCAAGACCCGCGTGGACCTGATGGCGGCGAAGCGGGCCGAGTGGCTGAAGTGGCGAGCGGATCAGGTGACTGACCTGGTGAAGCGCGTTCGCGCCGCCGTTGAGGCGAAAAGCCCAAGGCTCGCGCTTTCCGTGGCGGGTGGGTTCAGCGGCGCCGAATACTACACTTGCATGCGCGACGGCCGGAAATGGATGTCCTGGGGGCTGCTCGATTTCGGCAACCCGATGGACTACTGCGACAACACCGAGGACCTACGCTACGATCTCGCCATGCACGCAAAGAACGTTCTTCCCGACAAGCTCGCGACAATCTATCCCGGGCTGTCGCTTTATACCAGCAAGACCGTGGATGGCAAGAAGACATCGGTCTCCCAGGACGCTAGGATCCTGGCAGACCAACTATCCGTGCTTCGCGAGGAAGGCTATCACGGGTTCGCGCTGTTCTGCGCGGCTCAACTCAGCGAAGACCAGATCAAAGTAATCGCCCAGGCGGCGAGATAGACCACAAATGGAGGCAACGATGCGAAACTTGACAATACTGACCTGCCTTTGCGCGGTAATGGCGGTGGCGGGACACGCCGCGTCCCCGGAACTGGCCCCAAACGGCGGGTTCGAGCAGGGCTTCGACCGCTGGACGGTCTGGGGGACCAACTCGGACCTGATCACGCTCGATACGAAGGTCGCTCACTCAGGCAAGAACTCCGCCCGCATCAGCGCCGGGCACAACGCGCTCTATTTCATCGCGCCCATGACCCCCGGCAAGGCCTATGAGATCCGTTTCTTCTACCGCCTGGAGGGGAAGAACCCCACGGCTGAGATTGCCCTGAGCTACTATGTCAAGCACGGCACGCATCGCAGCGCCGGGTTCAAGATCATCCCCATACTTCCGAGTAAGGCCGCGAATGCCTTGGGCTGGACGGAGCTGCGGCAGGCTTTCATGCCGTCGGTGACAACCGCGTCGTGCCAGTTGGCGTTCGAGGGCCAGGGGCATGGGCAGACCGTGCTCTGGGTCGATGATGTCTCTCTCAAGGAGGTGCCCCGTCCCGAGGGTCTCAAGCCTCCGTCTGATCCCTGGACGGGCCTCGCTCACCGAACCAAGAACCCGCTATTTGCCCAACTGCTCACAAACCAGCCCGGCGGATATACGATGGTCTGCTGGGCGCACAATCTCAATAGCAAGCACCTGCCTGAGAATCGGGTGAAAGACTTCTTGGACGCCGCGAGCTGGGATAAGCAGGTCGAGCAGACATACATCGAGTCCGCCGCCAACGGCCTGGGCTATATGGACATGCCGGGCGCTCTCAAGGGCGAGTTCGGGCCAAAGACAGCCGACTTCCACGAAGAGCTTTACAGCAAATACGGCGTGAAGTTCGATATCTGGACGGAGGGCAGTGGAACCGCCGCGAACGCGGTGAAGCTCGGCGCTGAGCTGCTCAACCCCAAGGGAAAGGCCCTCGGCGCCAAATCGAACGTCTCTGTCGTGGACCCGCACTACGTGGAAGCGCAGCAGAAACTCCTAACCGATGTTGCGACTCTGATGCGCGACAAGCCGTTCGTGGGGGTCTACTACGGCAAGGACGAGCCGTCGGTCCACTTCCCTGAAGGGTCACCCGATCAGTGGGGAGCCTACGGCAAGCAGATGGCCGTCGAAGTGCGCAAGGAGTTCGGTTATGGCAAGTTCGCGGCCCCGGTGCCGAAGGACCCCGCGTTCGAGAATGACCCCAACCGGCCGCTGCGCTGGATCGCCTACAATCGCTGGGCCTCGGACAGATGGTTTGCGACGCGAACCCGGCTCTACAAGGCGCTGCACGCGGTCGATCCCAAGGCCGTCTACAGCCCGGCGGACTACTGGTTCATGAGCGGCTTCATACCGTGGGACTATCCCAGGCTGGCATCGTGCACGGACCTCTTCGAGATAGACCCGTATGCAAGCTCGGCGGAGAAGCGGCGGGGACGAGGGGTCTACAACCACGGCTTCGGCCCGAAGTTCATATCGGACATCACGGGCAAACCCGTTCGCGTGATCGCGCAGGCGTTCGACTACGCCGGCTATGCGATGAACCCGGAGGACCTGCGGGAATGGCTGAGCGATGCGATGCGATGCGGCGCGAGCGCCATCAGCTACTACCAGATGGACAACCCCCAGTATAACGCTCCCGAGCGCTGGAAGATGATGCTCCATCTATCGAATGTGATCTCGAAGATGAACCGCATCGCGCTGCCTACGGACCCCGACACGGCCGTGCTCTATGCGTGGTATACGCACATCAGCATGGGCTTGTCAACCGGCGCGGACCAGATCTACTCCGCGCACGCGTTGATCGGCGAGCTTGCGGGCTCGTGGTATAAGTTCGTTGCCGACTCCCAGCTCGATCTCGGCGAGCGCGACCTGAAAAATTACAAAGTGGTCTACCTGCCTCTCGGCAAGTATATGACCCCGAAAACGGCTGCAAAGATCGAGGCCTACGTTCGCGGGGGCGGGGTACTCGTCTGCGGGGACGCCGAGGCGTTTGCAAGCGACCTCGAGGGCAACGACACATCCAAAACCCGCGAGCGCATACTCGGAATCCGCGTGCTGGGCGCGAAGCGCGCCGACGGGATTCGTATTGCGAAGGGCTTCCCTGGGGGCGTGAAAGCCGGCAAGCAGCTTCCTCTGTTCGACTTCGACCTCTGGGGTGAGCTGAGCCTCGGCAGGGCGCGGTCTATCAGCATCCTGGATAAGACTGCGAAGGTGCTGGGAACCTACCCCGACGGCAAGCCCGCGATCGTCTCGCGCAAGCTCGGCAAGGGCACGGTAATCACCTTCGCGGCGAACCCGTTTGCGCCCGATGTGGCCGTGGAGAAGACCCAGTGGCCGATGGTGTTCAAATCCCTGCAGGTCAGCTTCGGATGCAAAGTTGACAGGCCGATATGGCGCTTCACGCTGCCGGACATGGCCAGGAGGTAGAACATGCGGTTGTTGATCTTTCTCGGCATCTTGATGATACTTGCCTGCGGGCGGCAGGCCCAGGCGAAAACCGGGCGCAATCTGCTCAGCGACGAGCAGGTCCGCCAAGCGCGCGAGAATGTCCAAAAACTCGACTGGGCGCGCAAGTCGCTCGAGGACACGAAGGCAGCGGTGGAGTGGGTCCTCGCGATGCCGGACGAGGACCTCTGGGAGTTCATTCCCCCCGCCGACCAGCCGCGCGCGCTCAACGTACGGTTCGGCTTCGACTGCCCCATCCACGGAAAGGAGATCTTCAAGAAGGGCGGACACTACCCCTGGATCAGGGATCGTGAGCACCCTTACAAGGTCACATGCCCGGTCGGCGGCGAGACCTATCCATCCAACGACTTCGACGCCTGGTATAAGGGCGGCAAGAAAGAGAAGCTCGATACACATCAACCCTACGTCGATGACGGCTACGGCTGGATCGACAAGGACGGCAACCACTACTGGTTCGTCGCGCACTATATCTTTTGGCAGCGGTGGCGCACCGACATCCTGCCTGTTATCCCGAAGCTTGCCTACGTCTATGTCTTGACCGGCGACACCCGCTACTCCCACAAAGCCGCGGTGATGCTCGCCCGCATCGCGGGTGAGTATCCCAAGATGGACTACAAGAAGCAAGCCTACCACAACGGCGTCTGGCCCTCCTCGACACCGGGCAAGCTGCTCGACCTCGATTGGGAGGGCTCCGGCACAGTGGTCCCGCTCGCCACTGCCTACGACGAGATCTACGATGGCATCGACTCCGACCCGGCGCTGAGCACGTTTCTTGCGGGCAAGGGCATCAAGAGTCCCAAGGATTTTTTTGAGACCAACTTCCTGCAGGAAGCCGTCAGGGCAATCGAGAGCGGTATCATACACGGCAATATGAACTACCAGAACCAGCTTGCGACCGTAGCGACCGTGCTCGATAACCGCGATCCCGCAAAGGGCTTCACCACCGAGCAGATGGTCGATTGGATAATGCACGGTCCCGGCGAGATGAACACGCTCCTCTACAACACCATAACGCGCGACGGTTCCGCATCGGAGGAATCGATCGGCTACATGAGCATCTGGATCACCGCGTTCTACTCCCTGGCTGAGAAGCTCAAACCCCTGGGCTATGATCTGTTTGCCAACCCTCGCCTCAAGAAGATGGCGGATTTCTACATCCAGGCCGCTGTGGCCGAAAAGTACAACCCCAACATCGGTGACTCCGAAGGCGATATGGTCGGAAGCGCGCCGCCGGTGTGGGGAGCCGGGATGTATCGGACGGCCTACGAGATTTGGGGCGATCCGGCGTATGCGAAGGTGCTGAATCGAATCGGTTGGCCCGTGCCCGCCATCTACGAAAAGCCCGATGCCTTGGACAAGGAAGAGGCAAAGGCGAAGGCGCTCGGAACCGACCTCGGCCTCAAGACCAGAGACCTCGGCGGTTACGGCCTGGCGATCCTCGAGACCGGCAAAGCCGACGACCGGCGCGCGGCGATCATGCACTATGGCTCCTCGGGCGCGTGGCACGGTCACATGGACCGGCTGAACATCGAAATGTGGTCCCACGGCAGATGCGTGCTGCCGGAGATGGGATATCCCGCGCACTGGGGAGACAAGGCATACACGTGGACCCAGAGCACGCCCACCCACTACTGCGTTGAGATCGACGAGAATTGCCAGCGCAAGACCGAGGGCCATCTTAATCTGTTCGCCGGCTCGCCGGAGGTGCAGGTGATGGATGCATCGGCTGAGAACGTCTACCCCGGCGTGGCGTCGCTTTACCGCCGAACCGTGGCGATGGTGGACATTTCACCGGCGGATTCGTATCTGCTGGACATCTTCCGGGTCAAGGGTGGCAAGCGCCACGACTACATCTTCCACGGGCTGCCGTTCGGCGAGTTCACCATCAGCGGCGTGACGCTCGGCGAGCCACAGACGAAGGGCACGCTGATGGGCGAGGATGTCGAGTTCGGCAAGACCACTGCGAGCATGAAATCCGGCGGGTATCAGTGGCTGACCAAGCCGCGCCGGGGCAAGCCCGAAGCGAACTGGAGCGCGAACTGGTTCCTCAAGGACAAGGGCCTGGGGCTGAAGATGACGATGCTCGATGGCTCCGCGCAGGAGGTCATCGTGGCCGACGGCGAGCCCGAGGCGAAACCCGACTACCCCGAGAAGATGGAGTATGTCCTCGCGCGCAACGACACCGGCGCGAGCACGTATGTCTCGGTGATCGAGCCATATAAGGACAAGCCCTTCATCCGAAGAGCTCAACTGATCAAGCCCGACGGCGATCCTCGCGATGACCTCGCGGCAGTCAAAGTGGACTGCAAGGGCCGTACGGATTATCTCTTCTCATCCGTCCCATGCGTCCCATCCGTCCCATCCCGTCAGGTATCTTACCTGGAGGGGGGCAAGATCGAGTTCGCCGGCGAGTTCGGCTCGATATCCGAAGACGGGTCGGGACTGTGCTCCATGCTTCTGATCAACGGCTCGATTCTCCGCAGAGGCTCCAATGCGATCCGGGTGAATGCGGATTCCCGGGCGAAAGTCGCGTCCGCGGACTATAAGAACAACTCCATCACGCTGGACCGCAAGGCCCCCGTGCCGAAGGCGCTGGTGGGGCAAAGTATCGTGATCTCCAATGCCCAGCACAGCGCGAGCTACACGGTCAAAAAGGTGGAAACGAAGGCCGGGCGGACGGTGCTGCACTTCGGCGACATTTCGATGATCGAGGGGATCGGGGTGCTCAAGTCAGTGGACGACAAGGCGAAGGTGGTCGAGTCCAGCAACCGCTTGAGCGGCTATGGGATGAAGTGGGACGGCTGGCGCATCCCCGGACGGGCGCTGGTGAACGAATCGCTCACCGATTCCTGGCTGATCACCGGCTACGACAACAGCCAGTGGCACGTAAAGGCGTCCGATGACATATCCTCCAAGATCAAGCTCACGAACGGCAAGCCGAGCAAGTTCTTCTACGTCGGGGAGATCAACACGGGCGACGACGTTATGCTGCCTGCTATCGCTGGCGTCAGCCGCGACGGCGCGAGCTACATCGTGCGAGGGACGGTGCCTTTCGAGTTCACGGACGCCGGGCACAAGACCGTCAAGGTCACCGCCGACATGCTGTCCGCCGGTGAGCTGACTCTGAGCACAACCGACGATACGCGCTGACGACGTGCCTTGCGAAAATCAAACTCAGCAAGGATTATGCTTGCAGGGGCGAGAAGATATACGCAGCAAGCGGCGTTGTCCGCTTGGTCCATTAAGTACGGGGGGTCGATTATGTCCAAAGAGATGACCCGCAGAGGGTTCCTCAAAGGCGCGGCGGTCGGCGGCTTCGGCTTGCTTATCCTGCGCGACAGCCGACTGGCATTCGGTTCCGAGGCCAATGACAAGCTCAACATCGCCATCATCGGAACCGGCGGCAAGGGCGGTTCAAACCTCAAGAGTCTTTCGGATCAGAACATCGTCGCGCTTTGCGACGTCAGAGACGAGATTACCGCGAGAGCCGCCGCGGACTATCCGAACGCCAAGATTTATGCGGACTACCGCAGGATGCTCGATCAGATGCACCACAAGATCGACGCGGTGGTGGTCAGCATACCCGATCACAGCCACGCGCCGGCGTCCGTGATGGCCATGAAGATGGGAAAGCACGTCTACTGCGAGAAACCGCTCACCCACTCCATCTACGAGGCCAGGGTGATGCGCGATACCGCCCGCAAGTATAATGTCGCCACGCAGATGGGCAACCAGGGGTCGGCGGAGAACGGCCTGCGCGAAGCGGTCGAGGTGATCCAGTCCGGTGCAATCGGGCAGGTCAAAGAGCTTCACGTGTGGTCTAACCGACCGGTCTGGCCGCAGGGGCTCGAGCGCTTTGCAGACACGCCGCCTGTCCCAAAGGATCTGCATTGGGACCTGTGGCTCGGCTCGGCGCCCAAGCGCCCCTACCACCCCGAATACCAGCCGTTCAAGTGGCGAGGCTGGTTCGACTTCGGCACCGGCGCGGTCGGCGATATGGGCTGCCACACTATGAACACTGCTTTCAGAGCGCTCAACCTGCGCAACCCGATCTCGGTGCGGGCCGAAGTGCATGACATCACAGCCGAGAGCTACCCCAAGAGCTCGATAATAACCTACGTATTCCCGCAGCGCGGCAATCTGGCGCCGCTGAAGATGAAATGGTATGACGGGGGTCTGAAGCCGTCGGCGGATATGATCGACGGACGAGAACTGCCCGGAAGCGGCCTGGTGCTGATCGGCGAAAAGGGCAAACTGTTCTCTCCCGATGACTACGGCGCGCGCTACGAACTGCTGCCCAAGGAGAGCTTCGCGGACTATAAGCCGCCCGCGCAGACACTGCCACGCTCGCCGGGCCACCATGAGGAGTGGATTCGCGCGTGCAAGGGCGGGGATCCGGCATTCTCGAACTTCGACTTCGCTTCGGCGATCACCGAGACACTGCTACTAGGCGACTTGGCGATCATAACCGGCGAGCCGATCTACTGGGACCCGGATAACATGAAGGCGATCAACTGCCCGAAGGCGGACTATTGGATCAACACGCCGTATCGCGAGGGGTGGACGCTGTAGGACAGACCCTTATTATGGCAGCGCTGGTTCTGGCAGCCTCGATGGCCGCAGCCGCGGCAGGGCCATCCGCGCGCGTGAACGCGGGGAATCTGGTGATTAGCAACGGGCGATGCGAACTGAAGGTCTCATGCGCATCGCCCGTTTTTGCGTTCGTCGATGAAACCGTTGGAGGCCAACGGCCCGATCAACACGTTGATGGCGACATCCTGAGCGGCAAGCGCGTCGAGCTGTCCTATCCGACAATCCCCCTCAAAGGCGGCGGCAAGCTGGACGTGCGGCTTTTCGTGCAGTGGTCGGCGCGCGAATCCGTCCTGCGCAAATGGGCCTCGTATCGGCTCACCGGCGCCGCAACCGAGCCGGTGCTCAAAGAAGTCATCCTTGAGAAGCTGCCCCAAGAACACATCAGCCTCACTCCCTCGCCGCCCCAGAGTGCTCCGGCGTTCTTCGACGGCTTCTTCGCGGGCATCGAGTTCCCGGTCGCGTCATCCAGAATCGAGAACGGCAATCTTGTTCTCGCCCACGTTCCCGGTCTGCGCGTAAAGAGCGGCACATGGTATGAGACTCGCAAGGCTGTCTACGGGGTCGCTCCGATTGGCGAGGAGAAGAAGGCGTTCCGGCGCTACATCGAGCTCAACCATCCGCGCCCCAAAGGTCTGCACATCAGCTACAACAGTTGGTGGACCTCGCCCGTCCCCTACAACGAAGCCGACATCGAGCGACTCATGGGCATCTTCCAAGAGAAGCTCGTGAAGCCGTATGGAGCTCACTTCGACACGTTCTGCATAGATATGGGGTGGTCCGTGCCCCAGAGCGTGTGGGAGATAGACGAGAAGCTCTTTCCCGAGGGGTTCAGCAAGATCGAGGCCGCAGCCAAACGAATGCAGTGCAACCTTGGGCTATGGATATCGCCCAGCAGCTGCTACTCCCCGGCGATGGACAACGAGTGGGCCGAGAAGAACGGCTACGAGACGTTTCCCGGCGGTTCCCCTTACCAGATACGGCGGGCATGCCTCGCGGGGACTCGATATAGGGCGGCTCTGACGGCCCGGCTTGTCGAATACGTGACCAAATACGGCGTGCGCCAGATCAAGCTGGATGGCTATGCGTTCAGTTGCGCGGCTGCTAACCACGGTCACGAGCCGGGACCGCTTTCCACGGAGGCGGTGGCCGAGGGGATGACTTCCGTGATGCAGGCCGTGCGCAAGGCTTGCCCTCAGGTATGGCTGGAACCAACGTGCTTCGGGCCGAACCCCAGCCCCTGGTGGCTGTTCTACGCGAACTCCGTTACGGGGTTTTTCGGCGACGATGCCCCGTATGGACGAGTCCCCTCACCCGTCTATCGAGAGAGCTACACGTCCGCCAGGGACTACTTCAACCTCCAGGGAGCCGCCCTGCTGCCGATCCCCATTTCCGGCCAGGACACCCTCGGCATAGTCCATCAGTCGCCTGAACCGTTCACCAACGACGCCGTGATGTGCGTGATGCGGGGCGACATGTTCCTGCCGGTGTATGTGAACCCCAGGTTCATGAACGACGCGAGATGGAAAGCGCTTGCTGCGATCATGAACTGGGCGCGCAAGAATGCTCGCGCGCTCTCCCAGACTCAGCCCCTGCTGCCTGAGTCGTGGCGAACAAGCGGCGTTCCGTCGTTTTCTTATGATAGCGCAATGCCGCGTGAACCGTATGGCTATGCCCACTGGGGCAAGAATCGGGGCCTAGTGGCGCTTCGGAATCCCTGGATCGTGCCACACACGTACTCGCTCAAGCTCAGCGAAGCCGCCGGTTTCACTCCAGGCACGAAGGGCATCTCGGCCGTCAGTCTGTATCCCGAGGTCCGCCTTTATGCGAAGAACCTGAAGTCCGGCGATGTGTTGGATGTTACTCTCGCTCCATACGAAACGGTCGTGCTCTCCCTCGGCCCCGGACAATCCCTGTCGGGTCTTCCCGATACGGCGAGTGAAGTGGGCAGGAAGGTGGAGGCAACCGTGCACAAGAGCGAGCTGAAACGCGCCGGCGATTCGGTCGAGATCAGGCTCGAAGTGGATGTCACGGTGAAAGCGCCACGCGCGCAGCTTCTCATCCTGCTGGAAGACAAGAAGGCCGTCCCGAACAACCCGGTCTGCCGAATCACGATCAACGGCAATCAGTCCGCCGTCACCACGAGGGCAAGCATAGACGCTTGCCGCTCAGTGGACGATGCGACCGAGATTGGATGGGCTGCGTCCTCGCTTCCGGCGATTGAGCACTGGCGGTTCCTGACAGCCCCGTTGGCCAAGGGCAAGAACAGCATATTAGTGGAGCTGACCGCCGGCGGGTCCCCGCGGGTTTCGGCGTGGGTGTGGGCAACCAAGCCCGGCAAACCAGCCTCCACCTATCCAAACGCCCTTCCCCAGCCGGAAGTCGTGTCTCTCGACGGGATGCAGTTGTTGGCCCCAGTGGAGAGCAAGAACGCCGGAGATTGAAGGAACAAACTCACGCTCAGGGCGGGGTCGGCGCACGCTCAGAAATGGGTCCGTGGGAGTTTGTTTTCCGTTCTATTCCTATTTTGGGATTGTCAAGGAACGCCCGTTCGATTATACAAACCATTATGGCAGGTCTGTGGGCCGTTGTCAACTGGTAGTTGGCGGTTTTTTTGAGGTGTCCGTGATTCAGGTCCTTCGGATGAATCCGAGGCAACGCACTACAAAGTCCACCTGCGTGGACTAGGGGTGCGGGCAAATGACTGGTTCCAGTTGTCCGCCATGCTGGTGTAGATGATGCCGGGCGTGAACATCGGCGTGTAGCCGTTATCCTCTATCGCCAGAACGATCCCCTTGCCGTTGCGCAGGATCAGCGGCGCGGGCATTCCGTCGCGGTGCTCTGCCCGGAAGCTCGACATCGG
>Ga0209226_10000079_pt1 | contig 66431 bp, 57 predicted proteins | sample BarGraNGADG00212_2_FD_184497 | JGI IMG/M metagenome (GOLD analysis project Ga0209226, IMG submission 184497) | Arctic peat soil microbial communities from Barrow, Alaska, USA - Barrow Graham LP Ref core NGADG0011-212 (SPAdes) (version 2) | ecosystem: Environmental > Terrestrial > Soil >...
TCGGGAAGGCAGACAAGCCATACGCGGTCGACGTAGCGGAGTTGCTGCGCATTGCTGATGTTCTCGCGGAGGCAGGAGTCAACAAGGACTTGGTCACGCGTGCCACCGAACTCCGACGCTCCAAGAAGCTCGCTGACCCGCGCGCCAGGTTCGATAAGTAGCACGCAGGCTGAACGTCACGGCCAGGCGGAACAGAAGTAGTCTCGAGGGTCACGCCGCCCAAGACTGCGACATGCCACGCCTGTACATGATGCAGGAGGTCAACGCGGACGCTTGGTCCGAGGTCCTCATGCAACCAACGAGTGTGCCAGTGAGCGTAGTGCCTGTCTGCTCCGCTCACTGGCACTTTCCAAACCTGGGGAGTAGAGTTGCCACGGATGGGTGAACTTGGTCGGGAAAAGCACGTTGAGCTCAGCCTTGATGGTAACAGGCTCAGATCGCCGTCTTCCGCAACTCCCATCTATTCGACACCCAACCGAGCAGGTAAGCACTAAACAAGAGGAGGATAGATGCCCAAGCGTATGGTCCTCGAAGGGAAGAGTTACGCGGCTACTCTTCTACCGTTTTTCAGGGGACTCGCGCAAACAAGAAGAAGCCGGGACTCGTTCATACATAGCCCTGCAGTTGCGATGCAGAAGGCAGGGCTGATCGGAACCCACGTGGACGTGAGCCAAGCCAACAGGCTGGTGTTTTCTCTTATCACGAACAAAGGGTTCATGAAGTGGGCCGCCGCGTATCAGAAGAAGCTGCCCAAGTCATTGGGCAAGGGCTTGAGGATCGGAAAGGCCGAGCGAGCGAAGGTCTACGAAGACTGCCTGTCTGCCATGATGAAGTATGCGGACCGGGAACTATGGGTCTCCCTCGTTGGCGGTCTCCCAGGACACAATGCAGGGAGTCAACAGATGGAATGTCCCCCTATCGTGGTTGTGTACTGGGATTGGTTTGTTGGGGCGGCTATCCGTACCTTCCTGGACATTGTTGTTCTTTATGCTGCTGTTGCTACTGGAGAGGCAGGCAGGCCGTACCCTGATGTAGCGGCGGAGCTGCTGCGCATCGCGGACGCTCTCGCGGAGGCAGGAGTCAACAAGGACTTGGTCACGCGTGCCACCGAACTCCGACGCTCCAAGAAGCTCGCTGACCCGCGCGCCAGGTTCGATAAGTAGCACGCAGGCTGAACGTCATCGCCAGTCGAGGCAGGAGTAGTCTCGACGGTCACGCTGTCCAAGGCTGCGACACGCCACGCCTGTACACGATGCAGGAGGACAACGCGGACGCTTGGTCCGGGGTCCTCATACAACCAACGAGTGTGCCAGCGAGCGCAGTGCCGGTCCGCTGCGCTCGTGGTGCTTACTAAACCGGGAGAATAGAGGTATCGCGAATGAGCAAGCTTAGCCAGGAAATGCGCGTCCAACCCCTGACGCTCGGACTGATTACAACCCTGCAGTGCACAGCCGCGTGCGCAGGCTGCTGCTTCGGGTGCACGCCACGAAGAGCCGGGCGAATGAAGCTGGATGAAATCCTCCGCTACATCACCGAGGCGAAGGCGATGGGAACAAAGGTCGTGGTGTTCTCGGGCGGCGAGTGCTTTCTGCTTAGGCGAGACCTGGAGGCGGCAATAAGCTACGCCCACGCGCGCGGCCTGATGACGCGCTGCGTCACGAACGCCTACTGGGCCACCGACTACGCTGGCGCACACGCAACGCTGGAGCGGTTCCGTCTGGCTGGTCTAGACGAAATCAACTTCAGCACAGGCGTTTCGCACGCTAAGTACATTCCGCCGACTAGAGTCATCAATGCAACACGCGCGGCCCTGGACTTGGGCATGCGTTGCGCTGTCGCCGTGGAGATGCGCAGTGATTCTCCCCTCAACAAGCGTCGACTGCTATCACACCCACGATTGAGAGAGACCCTTCAAGACCCGAAGAAGAAGGCGCTGCTGATCGTTGAAGAGAGTCCCTGGATACCCGCAGACGGCACGCCCCGCCGAGCCACGGAGCGCCGAGCAGTTCTGGATTCCGGGAATCTGGTCGCAAGAAAGAGGTGTGAGAGCATCTTGGGCACGGTGGCAGTGTTGCCGAACGCGAACATGTTCGCCTGTTGCGGACTCACCGCGGCCAAGATACCTGAGCTGAACCTCGGCTCTCTGCGTCGGCACTCAATGGCGGACTTGTACGAGGATGCTGTCGCAGACATCATGAAGGTCTGGCTGTTTGTAGAAGGCCCGGAGAGGATACTCGCCTGGGCAGCTCGCAAGGACGCGGCAATCCGATGGGAAGGAATGTATGCTCACTCGTGCGAAGCATGCCAAGCTGTGTATCGAGATCCGCGGGTCCGGCGCATCATCCGTGACCACTACGAGGAGCGGGTCGCTGATGTGTACTTTAGACTCTCACTGTTAACTCATCAGTTGCCTGCTGCAACTAAGGGCTGCAGGACATCGGCTCGCCGGGGTTTGTCGCGGACGCCAACCAGTACCCGCCCAAGAGCCACTACCTGAGCGGTGCCCGCACTCCCCTAGTCCTGCGATGAAGTCCGAACCCCTCCCTCATTTTTGTTCTGAAACTCAATATTGCCTTACATAAAAATGTTTCCTCTTTTTCAAACGAGAGCGACCAATTAAAGTCCAAGAATGCGGTGGATGGGAATTTCTTTTCCATGTGGTAAAGTCAATGGGGCGACCTGCAGTGGATTACTATTGATCTAAATGCTGTCCATAGAATTGGTGTGGTAACACTTGTATGGGAAACGGTGTATGGCAGCACCTATTAAATTCAATTATCAATCGACGGCAATACTTGGAAAGATGTTTTTTCTACTTATTCAAGTCTTGGAGGGGCAGAATATATGGCCTTCGCCCCTAAAGATGCTCGTTTTGTTCGAACTTACGGAAATTAAAGAGCAACACAATTGGGAAATTTGACCCTCTCCCCATTCTTTGGACAGTTGAGAGGCTTTCTGAAGGTGGATTGAGAGCCTGCCTCTTTTGACCATTTTATCCATTTTAAGGTCCCACTGCCATTTTTCCATGAATCCCGAAAAAACGGCTTCACCAGAAGCCCTAGGAACGACGATCTCATCCCGGTCCATGTCAAACCACGGCCTCAGACGCCGGCGCCAGTCGTACCTTCGTCCCAAAATAGACTTCATGCGGCGTCCGGTAACCGAGCGCCTCGTGTGGCCGTTCGTTATTATAAAACTCGAAATAGTCGGAAAGATGCGACCTTGCCGCGGGAACCGTCTGGTAGTCGTGAAGATAAACCTCCTCGTACTTGACCGACCGCCAGAGCCGCTCCACAAAAATGTTGTCGTAGACCCGGCCGCGGCCATCCATGCTCACTCGGATCCCCGCATCTTCCAGAAGTCGCGTGAAATCTACGCACGTGAACTGAGGACCCTGGTCCGTGTTGAAAATCTCAGGACGCGAGATCCGGAGCGCTTTCCGCAGCGCCTCCAGACAAAAGCCCGAGTCCAGCGTGATCGAAAGCTCCCAGGCGACCACATAGCGGCTGTACCAGTCCATGATCGCCGTGAGATAAACGAATCCATGGGTGAGTCGGACATAAGTGATGTCGCTCGCCCACGCCTGATCCGGTCGATCGACTGCAACTCCTTTCAAAAGATACGGATAGACCTTATGATCAGGGCCATTGGCCGAGAGTCTCGGCTTCGGATATATCGCCTCAAGCCCCATCACCCGCATCAGCCGCCGCACCCGCTTAGGATTGACGCCGTGGCCCATCGCCCGGAGGCTCGCCGTCATCCGCGGCACTCCGTAGAACGGGCGTTTGGTGAACCGTTCATCGATCAGCCGCATGAGCGCCAGGTTATAGGCGTTCTCGCCTACGGGCTGATAATAAAACGTCGAGCGCGAGAGCTCGATCAACCCGCATTGCTGAACAACGGACATCATCGTCTCTTTTCCCACTTCGGCCCGCTTCATCGCGACAGGAGCGTCTGTGATTTTTTTTTAAGCCACTCGAGCTCCATCTTGAGCTGGCCGATCTGCTGGAAAAGTTCCGCCTCCAGCTCCTCTCGCACTTTTTCCTGCTGCGGCCGGCGACTGGAAAAAAGCTCGGGCAACTGTTCCATCAGATGGTTCCGCCACAACCGGATCTGGTTAGAATGGACGCTGAACTGGCTGGCGATTTGGGCGATCGTCTTCTCCCCTTTGGCCGCCTCAAAAGCTACTTTGGCCTTGAACGCCGCATCGTACGTCTTCCTCATACTCGAAATCATACCATACCTCCTTTTGAGATATGGCAGGCTCAAAATCCACTTATACCCCCTGTCCAGTTTTTGGGGAGTAGCTCATGACGCTAGTGTTCAGGAGGTATCGTACGTGCAGACATGGATAGTCACAGGGGTTTCGGGAAGCGGCCGGATTGAGTTACTGAACGAACTTTCGGAATACTGCAAGTCCCAGAATCGGACTGTAGTGGTCCACGACGTCGGTGCTATGATAGCAGCAGAGGCGCGGCATCAGAGACTTCCGTTTGCTGACGACAAAATTCTCGACGTAGATGCATCTCTTCTCCGCGCGCTACGGGCTGCTGTTGTCTGTAAAGTACGTCTTCGAATCTTGGAGCATCCGACCGTTGACTTGCACCTAATTGGCGTCCATGCGTGCTTCCGATGGAAGGAGCGACTCATCCCTGGCATTTCGTTTGCTGACATTGGGGATTTGCAACCGGACGGTTTCATCAATGTTGTCGATGATGTCCAGAAGGTCCTCGACGTGAATTCTAGAAACCCCAAGTGGGATAGCACATCCCTTCCCGACTTAGCGCACACACAGGACTGGATGATTGAGGAAGAGTTCATAACGGAGGTGCTTGCAGAGGTTCAGGCTAAGCCGATGTACCTCGTTGCACGCAATCATACGATTTCGAACTTAGCAGATTTATTCTTTTCTTCCAAGAAGAGGATCTACCTTAGCTACCCAATCACAGCAGTTCGCAGGGAACAGCCTGAACTACTTGCCCGTATCCAGGGGGAAATTCTTGCTGCGTTGGAGAGTATCTTTGTGGTTTTCAATCCTCTGACAATTGAAGACATGTCACTTATGGACGCCGGGACCTTTCCTGAGACTGTAGACCAACTAACGCCAGAGGTTCAGGCGCTAATAAAGAGCCGCACAGTAGAGCGCGACTACCAGTTCATTGACCAATCGGACGCGGTTGTTGTCTATTACATGACCGATAAGATCTCGCCCGGCGTGCTCGCGGAGATCTACTATGCACATCGCAACATGAAAACGGTTTATCTCTGCTTCCCGGATGCCCTAAGCCCGTTTCTGGAGGGAGCAGCCACACAGATCTCGAAGACTCCAGAGGCGCAATTTGTGTTGCTACAGAAGTTCGCCGCCGAAAAGAGTCGTTCAGGTGACGTCGCCTAACAAGCGCATAAAGCAGACAGTATGTGAGGGCGGTTCGTTCGCCGGGGCATGGCGTTTGGTGGCGCCTCTGGACTTCAAATCCAGTATGGCTTCTGACGAAGGGGCCGGGTGGGTTCGATTCCCACATCCTCCCGCCACCCCGTTCCCCCTTGGTAATCAGGCAGTTACGGGCGTTCTTGTTTCCCTTCGATTCGTTTTTGGGTTTCCGCTCCAGTACCCTAGTTTCAGCGTAATTCAGTCGATTTTGTCAAACCGTTGTCAAACGGTTGGCACACGGGAAGACGTCTGCCCGGCTCCACGTGTAGCGGCCTAGGTGCCCCCCGTGAAGACCGCGAACACGGTGCCACGGAAACCGCACGGGGAGGGGGGAGTGGTTCACCCGAAACAGCGTGGCAACGTCCCCCCGAGATTATTTGGGCTTCGTGAGAATGACAGGCCCTACCCCGGACAGCGACAGGCCCCCCCCCAGCTCAGTTCATCGATGTGGAAAGTTCGTCACTCCTCATTGTCAATTGAAGGATTATCCAGGACACGATTATCCCGAGTCCCCGATGGCAGGGGGGCCTTCGCTTTCGGAAATCGCTTTTTATTGACCGGCGGGTATCGTACTCTGACTATCGTCCACGAACCTACGTGGGTGCCGGTCTACCAGTTGAATAGAGCGTGGCCTGGCCCCCCAGGAAGCTCAAGGAACACGGCTGGCAGGATGGGCAGGTCTACGTGCTCAGGACGGCGACACCCCCCACTGAGCTCGCCTGACACTCACCAACGCTTACCGGCTGGAACTGTGCGGGGAATCCATGCGGAAACGCCGCTCTCCCTTGACTCATTCCGGCCACAAAGAAGTATAATGAAAATCCAGCGTCGCTACGCTCCGATCAGTGGCCGTTTTGAAACGGAATCACTGGCCGGATTGACCGGAATATACAACTGCTCGGGCGAATCGTGTTCCCTGCGGTTGGGCGCCGGATGTCCCCTCTGGGCGATCCCACATTCTGGGGCCACGGCGGAAGTTAGCAGTAAAGGACTTCGGCCCGGCTCTTCTTGGCCGGGCTTAGAAGTTTCCCCGGACCGTCTCTTTCAGAATCGAGTTATCTAAAGACAGATCCGCCACGATCTTCTTCAACCTGGCGTTTTCGGCCTCCAGTTCCTTTAGCCGCCGGGCTTGTTCGACTCTCATGCCGCCATATTCTTTTCGCCAACGGTAATACGTCTGTTCGGAAATGGCGATCCTTCGACAGACCTCTCCAATCGCCAAGCCTTGCCCTAGGAGGATTTCGGCCTCACGAAGCTTGCCAATGATTTGTTCCGGCAAAAATCGTACCCTGCCCATAATGACTCTCCTTTTGACCTGAACCCCAGATCTTGGTCCGTTGGGAAGGCGTTTGTTTTACTAGAAAGCTCTTATAAAGTTTAGACTATTTTTCAGGGATGAGGTCCGCTCGGTCGAACGTTCACTTCACAGATGGTACACTAAGCGGGGGCAGGTCAGAGAATTTCTCCTGCTAATAAGCCAAATTGACATGCAATGTCTAGTCAGGCAACTATTGCGACATTACACTAGGATGCCTTATGTTTTGACATTAAGTCCGTCAGATCTGATAACAATTTCGGAAAACGCGTGTAGCCCGCGCTTGCATTGATATGCCCCCCTCCTTGGATCACGGTTAGAATTACGCCAAGTCTTTCCGCGATTTCACGCCCACGTTCGAGTGGGACGTAAGGATCATTATCTCCGTTGTATACCCGGACGAATCCGGCATTTGCTTTTATTCGTTTCCAATCGAATTCTTTACTAATGAACGAAGCGTTTATCAAATCAAACTCTGGCAGCCCCAATAGCCCCACGAAAGCACTAACTAAAAAGCATCCTAAGACTGGCGAAGTAGATTGTTCGAGCAGATTTAGGATAAATCCTACCCCTAAACTATGGCCTACGAGGATCATGTTCTTGTCCAAGTCACCGACTTGTCGCGAAAAACTAGTCCGCCATGTAGAAAGTGATTGTCCTTTCGGCGTTGGGAAGGAAGGAATAAGCACTTCACGACCCTGTTTCTGGAGCTCCTCTGCAAGCCAAGGTAGCCAATTCTCTTCTGGAGATCCATAGGCACCATGAATAATGACCACCCGAAAATTATCAGCCATTGCTTATCCTCCTTCCGTTATATTCAGTCGTCGATTCGCACAAACACCCCAGAGAGTTCGTTCGCCGCAGCAAGATGCTCTGCGAAAAATCGTTGGTTCCGGATATTGCCAGCCTCAAATAGATTATCATAGCGCAATCTGTCATCGCTAGCGGATAGTCGCTTGACCGCGTCGCGTGCTAGATCCGACAATTGCCGCGGGCTGTGAAGATCTTGGTTCGCGAGAGCATAATACAACAGCATCTTTTCGATTTCGACGACGTGAGTCCCCCTCAGTCGAGCAGCTTCCCTCACCTGACTGGCGATAACCATTACCTTGTCTTCGAGCATAGGAGGAGGTATTTCAAAACGACGATCTGCCGGTATGCGATCGAGGAGATCCTTGCCTTTCCATCTTTCATGAATGCCTGCAGCCATGCTTTCTAAGCCTTCGGCGTGGCTCCCGACGAGCACGATCACAATGCCCTGAGGCGAAGTTCGATTGATGTCAAGAGTTGAAAGCATCTCTTCATATGGCCACAGTTCGTCTGCCCGCGCATCTATCTCATCCAAGAGACAAAGCGTCGGATGGCCCCCAATTGACCGAAGACCTTCGATAAATTCAGCTTGAGGGAGAGCCGCTAAGTTCAATTCCAAATAGCGTACCGCAGGTCCTAATGACAAAGCGAGTTGTTGAACGAGAAAGGATTTTCCACTACCGGGCGCAGCCCATATGAGAAAGTTCTCGTGGACATCTGTTGGCGTTATGAGGGGGCGAGAAATACGCGCGCACCAATCCTTCAACTGGTTTCGGACGCGTTCATCATAGCGTACATATTGCCCAACCACCACCGAGCGGGTAATCGATATTGACGATAAGAGCCGCAACATTTGAAGAATCGCATTTGGCCGTGTAGACGAAGATGCCGATTCGCTTATAGTCTTTTCGGCAACTGCAGCAGGTGTTTCTTGCAGAGGAGATTCGACATCGGCCTGTACGGCCACAAGTTCCTCTTCGTACTGGTATGGTGTGGCAAGCGAATCTAAGAAAGCCGGGAGGTCGGATCGAATTGCAGTCCATCCAATACCTATAAGATGTGAAGCAATCTGCGCTACCAAGCATGTTTGCTCAAGTTGGCCTTTCTCCGTCGCGGTCGCGCCCTCCCAAAGCGCTGTCCCTCTAGCCCACTGCGAAAGTCGTTGAGCTTCCTGCGCGACATCTCCCCAAGATCCGCCCGTATCAAGGTAAGCCTGCATAGCTTGTGCACCTGCTAGTTCGCCACCAGCAGCCGTCCATCGCGGCCTCTCAGAAACGAGATAACTTCTCGCCGTAAACAGTCGTCTGTCGGAAACATCGAAGCCGACAGCCGCCAACGCAAGCAGGACCATGCCCGTTGTCTCAAGAGTATTGTTCCAGCTTCCCGTGCCGCTCAGCCACAGACCATCACGAAGTGCACCCCCCTCTGTATGTAACCTTAAGAGCCATGATACTGAACGTGCTACGGCGCGGCTGGTGTGAATATTACGGCCACAGGCACCGAGGCCAAGAAGGACACGTGCCGTAGACCACGGGACTCTTTCAGGATAGAAGGAACCGCTCGGCAACTGCAACGCTTCGACAGATTCAGCCAATTTGGTGAGTTCACTCGTCGGTTGTTGGCCGGCAGCCTCAGCGCTTAATATCACGCCGCTTAACCAAGTTTGATGAAAACGATCAAAATCAACTTCGCCGGCCGAGGCCCAACGAGCCTCTTGTGGTGAAGTGCGTTCGTCCTCCTCCAACATTGCCATTTTTATTCCTTGGAAGTCCAAATGCGTATTTAGTCCTTGGAGCAATACTTTAAGTTTGCCATTTTCGATAATCCAGTGCTCTCTCAGGAAACGCAAACTATTAAGCGCAAGTTCTGGCTTTCCAACTTCGGCGAGAGCTTGGATCGCGAACATCGCCGACGATGGGACTGCGTTCCACGTTGGATCCTTCTCTTGCTGCCGTTCAATTCGCTCGACGATCGCATCGAATGCCCTCCATATCTCTATTAGGGCTATGGCTCGTCGATTCAGAAGAGGTCGGTCTTTCAACCCCGCTCGTGCGTGAAGCGCGCGAAGAGAGTCAACCGTAAGTCTAGAACCTAAGGATCTGAGGTAGTCGAGAACCACTCCAGCTGTATCTCGTGGCCCTCCCTCTTGCCCGAGTAATTTCCAACCGCCTTTCGCACCTAGCCAGTCAGATAGCAGTGCGCAGAGCGATCTATGTCCCATAGAAACGTAGTCGCCGTGTCGCCGCAATAACCTAGTTCGCGTTAGGAGTTCAATATCATGATCCTCGACTTTTGCCTCATGCTCAAGAAATCGAATAGGCGCGCTTATATCATAGCGGCCCAGTGAGCCTGCGATTAATGTTGCCTTAACTGCTACCGCTTCTGTTGCTATAGAATCTTCAGTCCTTTGTTTCCAAAGCTGCTCGGCAACATTTTTCAGGAGCGGTTGAGTTCCAACTCGTTTAGCTTGTTGAAGGGCGAGACGAAGAAGGAGAAGATCATCGCCAAAACGGGCGACAAGCATCCTAATAATCTCATCGCTGATCCCTCCGCCGTACTGTCGTAAAATCGCATCTCTGACCTGAGTTGATTGGATTGCGAAGGGAAAACACTGTTCGTGCCAAGTCGATGCTTCAAGAGCGAAATCCGTCCACGAACTGGCTAGCACTGGAATAGGCAATCTTACCGCCGCGCGACGAACTAGGTTGCTCACTGCTAAGATATATCGAGTTGTAGCCGGATTGCTTTGCAGGTCGTCGACAACAATCAAATCAGGTATTCCGAACTGGCTTTTTCCCAAGAATGTCGTCAAGACATCAAGTGGTTCGGTCGAAACCGTCCCGAGATTTAGATAAAGCACATTTGCGCCTGCCAGGAGTCTGTGGCGGCCAATCTGGAAGCACAACACACTCTTGCCCGAGGAACTTGGTCCAACGAGTAAACAACCTCTACGTTCCTCGAGAATTCGACTTACGCGAGGCGCTAGTGGGTGAGCGACCCAATCGTCCGGATTTTCTGCCAGTTCGCTAATTATGTCAGCTAATGGAGCGAATCGCGCACGGGTCGGCGAACGAAGAGCATGTATAAATTCGTCGAATTGATACTCATGATAACGAGTCGCAGCGTCGGGCTTGTCGAGGACGAGTCTACGAAACAGTTTGTACTCGAGCAATGTACTAAGCGAAGTCTTACTGCGACCCAAGGCTTCGAGATCACTGCGGTAGACAGGAATCGCAGAGCCAGCGGAGACATGCATCTCGGCATCATCAAGTGGCCATATATTAAAATCTGATCGTGGAAGAATACAGAGACACAAAGCCTCACGGGTTCGGTTCTGCAACGTTTGTCGAAACGCCGCCTGCGAGTCGGCAGAATCGTCTATAAGACCTAAGATTGCCGTGCGAACTCCATTGAATATCAATCCAGGCGAAGTCGAAAAGACGCCTGCCTCACGCCGTACCAAGAAATCGCCTTCAGCATCGCTTTCAAGGATGAGGGCACGGAGTGCAAAAACCGCCGCTTCAATGGCAGGCCCTGAGAGGGCTTCGGCAGTCCGTGTCGATACATCATCCTTTTGACAGGCGGCCCAAAAATCACTGAATTCTGTCCTCTCCATCAGCATCCTGCTTTTTATGAATATTAAGTCGCTAAGTCTCCGTCTGTTTACAATCGTCGGGCAACAACTTCGCAGTACAATGTGCTCTCCATTTCTCCTGGTGTTTGTTTCCTTATTAATCTATTTATCCCAAAGCCGCCGCGTTCAAGAAGCTCGACCAACTCCTCGACTGAACAGAATGAGTAACTTACGATGCGTTCAGCGTACCTGGCTGCTTGTCCGGCGATATCCTCGGGAGTCAGTCCGAGGAATCCTTGCCATCTTCGCGCCTCCTGGAGAGCTTTGCTTCGAAATGCAACGACCTGATCCTTTGAGGAAGTCATGGCATCGCCAGCCAACCCAGACTCAATTCGCACAGTCGTGACTAATCTACCCTCTGGGCTGAGCAATGCGTGCCACTTTGAGACAACGCCCGGTCGCTCTGGCGGAGGAAAACGAGTCAGAAAAGCATCGGTTACTACAACATCGAACGGCTCTGAAGGCGAAAAAGTCAGCAAATTAGCTGATATTGTAGTTACTCTTGTTCCTATGAACTTGGCATACCATTTGCATAGGATTAACGGCGTCTCGCAGAGGTCAAGTACGCTTACGGCAGGAGGATTAGCGGCACTTCGGTATGCCCACAAGACATGCGCCAACATTGAATAGTCTGCTGTTCCAGAGATCAATATGCGAGCAAAGCGACCGGATTTTGCCAGTTCGCCAAGCTCATTTATGTAAAAACTTGCATGCCAAGTTGGCGTCGAAACCATGTCGAAGATACGAAGATATTGCCAGATCGCGTGATACCACGAGCAGTCTTCAGGAGAAACATGGTCACCCTGACAGAGGACTGGCGCGAGCGTCTGTGCGATTGGTGCCGTGGTGACCATAGGTTCCTCAAGCTCAAGCTCTTTTGAATTACCGTCAAGGGAAATCTCTATGGCGCGAGTCTCAAGTATGGAAAATACTTGCCGTTGCAACTCAATATCTTCGGCACGATCGGAAACGCGCCATTCACTTGGCGCCATCATCATACCCGGACCTCCGTAGAGTGCCACACACGCTACGGCTTCGTCCCAAAGTCCGATCTCCAGGCTATTAATTATAGGAAGAGCGAATGAAGAGAGGAGTTCACCGATGTACAACACTTGAGTTATTATGCCGGCAGCCTTATCAAGAGCCATATGCTCATATAGTTGTCGGTTATGACGACAATTCCGATGAGGCAGAAGAAAGAAACGCGTGATTTTAAGCCCGCGACGTGCTGCCTCGCGAGATGAATCATAGTAATGGCTCTGCGGATCCCAAGAGCTATTGCCGGTCACTAACAAGGTTGAGCGGCCACCTGTACGGAGATTGGCGAAGAGAACATGGCCAAGCTTGTCTGAATGACTCGGTGGAAAACGAAGAACATTACGATCCGCTTGAGCCAGGACTTCTGACCAATATTGCCCGAGTTCTACTCGGAGGACTTTGAACAGGTCGGAATTAGTTTTATTAACCATAGAGGTAATTACTGCACCATACCAATTCACTCATCTGGCACTTAACGACATTTCAATCCCTATTGCCATATGTGCGAAGGATATTCCCTGATACATAAAAATGTCAATGTTGATTCTGTTTTGTCGCAGATCAGTCACGAGAAACTTTTCAAGAAATTCTCCCGGAAATTGCCTCCAAAAGGCTATATATCGTTAAGTTGAATCCGGATGGCATTCAGGGCCTTATTTTTATCAAGCGGTCTCCGTCTTATGAGCCCAGACGAATCGCAAGACTCCTCCCCATGTCACAAATATGTCACAGATCCGGTTGAAAAGCGCGTAAACTAACGTATTGGAGCGGAAAGGAAGAAACAGGGAAACGGATTGAATTCAAAGGCAAATAAGGCTGGGTCCCTCTAACCGTCGGCGACATTGCGAGCCGTACCGTTCAGCGGGTCGTTCGATAGTCCTGTCTCCAGACCTATGGCATCCCCTTTCGCGACGAACGGCGTGATGCGATAAAATTTCTGGAGCAAGGCATCGGCTCCGCAGTAGCTGGAGTCCACTTCTACGAACGGCATCTGGTTGAAGCATCTCCCGCTCGCTTCGAATATGAGATCCGTGCGTGGTGAGGAAAGGACAACGCGTAGCTCCTCCCTTGATGGGAACCAAAGCCTCGCTGCCCCTGCTTCATCGATCTCGCGTCGCGAAATCCAAGTCTCCAGCAGGTTGTTGTAGCGTGCAGTATCAATCATACATCGCGCTTCGTCGAAAGCAATTAAGGCACTATGCAAGTAGGAAATCACGCGGGCGGCACAATCGCCTTCTGGGAGCAGATGCGCCTCATCTCGGATGAACCGCAAGAGATCGTCAGGCGTGACCTTTAGGAAGCGGGTAGCGTCTTCGTATTGTCCCAAAGTTCTCATAACGAGGATGCCATGCGGCGTCAGAAGTCTCCTCATGTTGCGGAAGAAGACTCCGTACTGCGAGATCGTAAGATTATTTAATGCTTCATCCCCGAGAATTGCGTCGAATGGCCTGTCCGTGCTGTATTCGAGCCAGTTAGCCACGACACGCTTGACTCTAATGCCTTTATCGGGCAATGAGACGGAGGCCTGATCTAATAGTGTGATTTCGCCGATTCTGCTCAACGAAAGACAGTGATCCACGAGTTGAGGTGTTACCCCGAGAATGGCAATCCGAAGTGGTGGCAGTTCCGGCAAATACCGTAGAGCAAGGTCAACAATTGCCGTAGCATCCTTCACCGATAACCCATGGGGTGGATTTAGACGAGTGGCATGGAGCAAATGTCTGTTGTTCCAGACGAGCGCGTTTATAGGCGAGACAAAGCGTCGGGCGAACGATTCAAAATCGAGCGCCGCGCCGATGATACGTCCCTTGAACTCTGTATACCGACGAATGTACGTTTCGTTGGTGCCCTTATCACCGACGACTAAAGATAGCATGTCCGAAATGCCACGACGCGGAGTAACCGTCATGACACAGTTACCATCGTATAAGCCGAAATCCAGCTCACAGCCTTGTGCGATATCCTTCACTTTGTCATGCTCCACTAATAGGACTTTCACACCGTAAGCATTCTGGTGCTTCATGCGGCAGAACGTCTCGTCAGTGACTTCGTTGATGCTCTTGACGATAAATACACGACTGACATCACCTTGATCACCAAGCTCTCTTGCCTTTTGGCACCAAGCGGCAATATAAGTGCGTCCTTCGGGGGTTTCATACGTTCGCTCTCTTTCATCCACGATGTAGGCCGCAAAGGCACTGTGTCGTACTGATTCGATGGTCTGAACAGACAATGTGCGGATTTTCCCTCTTTCATCGTAGTAAGTACCGTTCCTAAGGCAAGCGACCTGCTCTCGCAAACCCCGTAAGACCTCAGCAAGAACTAGCCTGAGGATGGGATGCTGATGTGAGGCAGCCACGGCAGCTGCGATGTCAGAACGATAACGGCGGAATTCCTTGGGCAAGACGTGCAGCTCGAAAACGATCGCGATAGCAAGCATGAGGATTGCCGACAGGAAGCCAAATGCAATCGCCCAATTCCTATCCATACTGCTGAAGGAAACCAAGCAAACCGTGATTATCACCGAGAACATCACGATGAGTCCGTTCACGATGAAGAAACGTATTGTTGCTGGATTTTTCAACTCATCGTCCTCCCCGGCGATCTATTAATATGCAAAATGTTGTATTGATGCAAACCTCTTTTTATTAAAGTCGTATATTATTCAATTCCATTAAATATCCCCGCAAAATTGCACCTTTATCCTAAAGCTATCCATAATAGATTGCAAGCCGCATACTTACCGACCTATATTTCTAGCAGAAGAGCGATTTTTTATCAGATAGCCGCGAAAGTTTTACAGAGCGCGAGATAGGGAGGTGGACCCCATTGTCTGGACAAAGGGAGGGGAGATATGGTTCTCTCGGGGCTACAGCAAATGCCATTTTAGACCTTTTCAATTCGGAAAGCGATTTTCTTGATCTTCGGGGGAAAAACGTCTTCACCATTTGACCTAAGAAAGGCGATTTCTGTTCGATCCATACTTAGACCCCGGCCTTGACGACCGCGTCATACTGACGTCTCATCTCTTGCATTGTACTTTACCTCCTTAATGAAAAGGTTGGCCTTAATGCACCTTCGTTATATATCCAGTTTTTGGGGTCCGCCTCACTCTTTCTGGGGTGGACCCCATAGTATTATGATCTTAAAGGCGATATTATTATGAGGTACTTAATAAAATGAAATCAAATAGGAGGTCGTGTCAACTGACGTTCGCAAAATGGGGGCCATCGTAAGTCTCTTCAGTTAGCCGTTTGAGCCGTCAGCTCATGAAGCCTGTCTAAGGACCCGAGGACTTTGTCCTCCCGGATGTAGCTCCGTTCGCTTCCCCAGTCCTCCGAATATTCGACGAGATAGCAGATCGTGAGGCGGACATAGGATTCGAGCGGATCCGGCGCTGAGCGTTCCGAAACGGATGGTCAGGAGACGGCCATCAACTGCCGCCAGGTTCTTGACATCTTTTCAATCAGCGTGTTACCGTCTGCCTATGCTTACGGGGGGATATTTACAGATGAGAACGGTACAAGAACGCTTGGGCCATGACGACGTCAAGACTACGATGATCTATATTCATATCCTCAATCGTGGACCGGCGGGTGTTCGCAGTCCGATGGACGGGCTTTGCGCCGATCGAGGAGGTTGTATTATGCCGATCCGCATAAGGTGCCGCTATATACCGCCGGACAGGGAGCAAACAATTGAAATCGAGGGGATTATCACACCTTCGGTAATAAATCCCAGGGCGTATTATACGGGCAGTAAAACAGAACTCCGCATTTTATGCGGATCCGTCTAATTATTGTTGGACGGACCTAGAGCATGGACACTCTCGCGATCATCAGGGATAAAGCTGAGCGACTCGTGCAGTTGCTGCCAAAGAGCGGTATCCTGTCCGTGGTCCGACATGTTGAGTTGGCTGAACGCCATTTCACCGTCGCACGCCGAGAAGCTGAATCGGACCTGTTCGTTGATGTCGTATACAGGGCCAACCACGCCTTCGAAGGCATACTTCGAGAGGCCTATGCGATCCTTGCCGAACAAGACTCGTCTGGGAAGAGCGCGTATGAAATCGAGAAGTACCTTTCCCAGAACGAGGTGTTCCAAGACCGCGTAATGGATCTCTTCACGAACTATCGCTCCAAGTGGCGGAACCCTTCGACCCACGACCACGTCGCTGCGTTTTCCGAGTCAGAGGCCTTTCTCGCTATTCTAAGCGTGACGTCATTCGTGGGGATTCTTATGGATCAAATGATCGCACGCCTCGCTTTCAAGCAGCAGCAGCAGCTCCTGGCTGTCCGCACAGATGAGCTCCGGAAGGTAGTTGCACAACACAGTAGCGAATCGCTTCTTGATCGGGTCGCTTACCTCTTGCAGACGTTTGCAGCTGACCAAAGCGCTTCGGCGATTGACAACGAAGTTGAGTTTGCTGCAGCCGTCCGCGCGTTCTTGGGCACCACCGCCCCGGACGTTCAAGTGGCGGAGGAACCTGTACTCCGGGACGGCATGGGCACCTTGCGGCCGGATCTTCTCCTGCGCGAGGGGCAGCAATGCGTAGTCATTGAATTAAAGCGATACAGACGGTGGTCGCCTGAGAATCAACATGGTGCCTCCGACCAGCTTCGCCGCTACGTCGACGCCGCGCAGGCGGCTGGTGGGATCCTCGTCCTTCTTCCCTCGAAGGATTCCGACCAAACCGACGAGCAGTATGACAAGGTGCTCGCTCAGGGTTTCAATCATGATAAGATGGTAGTCACGATTAGGGTGCTTCCTAGGCCGAGGGCCGCCCAACCTGGTGTTGCAGCAGACGGGGCTGTGCCCCGCAGCTAAACACCAAAACGTTAGGCTGCCAAGAAAAGGAACACACGAAGAATGAGTCCAAAGGGGCAGGAGCAGCCCGTTGATACTTAGCATGTACTCATCTGCGGGCTTCAGCTTGCTGGAGATGCGTTCGACTTGGGCTCCTCATTGACGCTCCAACGCATTATGACACCACTGAGCGTCTTTGATCTTGCCGCTGCTGGAGCAGTAGGCTTTCGCGAGTGGGCCACGCTTGAGCCGCTGGCTCTGGCTGCGACAGCCGAGATTGTCTCTCCAGTCGCTGGGGCTATTCTTCCGGGGTACGACGCCCTGAATAAGTGCTGGCTAGCATCCGTTCTGCTAGTGATCCGAGGATTCGCCCGCCACATCTGCCCTGCCGTATCTGCGTACTCCTGGAATTTCATAGCGGGTCATTAAAAATCCCAGTCGGCCACTTTCCGACGGCAGAAGGCCGACGAGGGCATTGAGAAGGCGATGTACGAACCGCGAGGGAGCTTGCCTCCATTCCAGGGCCGACTCCTCGATTATCATCTTCGGTTCCTCTTGCCGAAAGAGACACGATCCACGCCCTTTGATACAGCGGAGGCTGCGTGGATCGCTAACCATTTCGAGTCGTTCAATGGGCTCGCAGCCGAAGATGAGCGGTTCCGGTTTGCCCTTGAGGGCGCGGTTGATTGGAGGTATGCGAAGGACAGGGATAAGAATTTGCTTTTCGGCTTTTCGGCGGCGGCCGCTCGCGCTTTTAATATAGAATCGATTTCTCATCCCACCGCCGCCAACAAGAATAAATCCCGGCTCGGGGGATGTCAAGGACGTAAGGAGGACCCACGCGGTACGGCTCGGCGGTTGCCGGCGGCGACGGACGAGCCGGAAATCGCCCCCTAGGGCAACGTGGACGCGATTTTGAGGGCTTCGTGGTCAACGTGGCAGTCCGGGGCGGCGTTTCACACGGACTCCGTAAAGGAATGAGGGCCGCTGTCTGGAACGACGTGGAGGAAGGGGTTACCGCTACCCTGTACAACGTGCTGGCGGACTTGACGTGCGTGTAGGACAACCTGGAAAATTCAGGACGCCCTCACGGTGTGACGTGGTGACCCTCTTGACGCGATGGGACGGGGAAACGTACGACGCGTTCATCGAGCATGCCTTGACGAATCCTCTTGCCCGGAACGCGAAACTCGGGGACTTGGAAGATAACATGGCCATTAGTCGTGTCCCGAACCCAACGGGCGTGGACATCACACGGGTGGAGGAAGTGCGGGCGGGTCGTGGTTACTTAGAAGGGCGAACGATTGTACGGGTGGCCGTTTGCTTTGCCACGTGCCAGGTAGAGCGTGTCTGGGTGGTACCGGCCTGCGTATGCCTGCGGGGGGCAGGGCTACGCGATCCTAAACGCGGCACACTGGGCACCTGGACGCGTTTTTAGGGGTTTCCCTGGGCGTGCGGGGCGTGTAAACGTGAGCGCCGTGCAGAGTGGGGGGGGCGAAACGGAGGGGGGCGGGGCTACCACTGGAGAGCAGCAGCTAGGGTTATATACTGAGCCGAGTAGGAGGAGCCGCCAAAAAGAAGCTCACTCTTCTACTCTGTAGTGAAAGCTATTTTGGTATAAATTATCCGCGAGCTCTCCATATATTGAATTTACTTTCGATTTCTTCTTAATAGCATAAAGTTCATATGCCTGTCTTATAGTACGCGCAGAGATTGTCTTGAACTTTTTTCCGAACAATTTCTCTACGTCAGCATTTTGACTGTTATGAAACCAGTCAAGGAGTTCATGAATGTCTTCGAAGATAAGTTCATTAGTTGCCCCTCTTTCTTTCATGGCGGGAAGCCAAACCAAGACCAAAAGCGTCATGGGGCTAATAATCTTCTTCTTCTTGTCGGGGAAGGCATACTGATCTTGGGTAAGCATCCACCACCGTTGCCGGCCTGCAATCTCCCGGTTTACCAGTTTTTCATATGAGGCTAAGCTGAAAAGGTCTCTTATGATTTCATTCTTGTCGATGGCAGGCATATTGTCTTTATGGGGCAATTCCTTGGGAACACCGAATTCATCGATAGTTACCAGGTGCTTGGCAAGGAAGTCTCTTTCTAGCGTCGGCACAAGCCCCCACCCTTTTAGGTGTCGGTAAAGCATCCTGATGAGCTTATCTGTAGAGCCCTTGAGGTCATCAATATGCTTCAGGAATGTTTCTGCGCTCTTGAGTTTTCGGAAAAGTGAATAAAACGTAGAAACCTCTTCCATTGCATCGAAGAAATCATCTGAGCCGAATCCGTAATTCTCCTCTAGGTAGCGGTCAAGGTCTTCCTTACTCAAGTCTACTAATAGGGCATCATCCCCTTTTTTAACCATAGTTCCCCTCTCGGGTTTCTTGCGGTTTACGCAATGCTATAGCCCCCCGACCTCCAGTATCCTGATCGTGACAATCATAATTTCTTTTACAGGAGGCTACCATGAACAGACTTCGAAGAGCAAGGCTAGATGCCGATAAAAGCCAGCTTCAGTTGATGAAGGAGACCGGCATCTACTACGCGACGATTTCTCGTCTAGAGCGGGGCTGGTTAAAGCCGACGGATGCACAAAGGGTCGCGCTAGCCGAGGCCCTCAACGTGGCCCCTGAGTGGTTATTCCCCGATGACGATGAAAGCTAACCTTCGGGCCAATGGAGAGCAGGATATGAAACTACTTAATTTAGAGACCACCGTAATTCCAACTGACCACCAATTGGAATGCCTAGGGCTACTCCTACAGGATGAGGAAGCATTCGAACTCTATGTAAACCAACTTACCGAAGAACATTTCGACAATCCGGTCCATCGCACCATCTTTAGGGTTGTCAAAGACTATCACGCTGAGTTTCACGCCCTTCCAACGCGGAAGATACTTGAGCGAGAGCTGGGAAGCATTATTGAACAAAATCTCGATGGCATGGTACCGCCTTCAATAGTCTGGCATGACGTAGATATGCTTTACAAAGTCGGCACAATGACGCGCGAATACATTATCGCCAAGCTCCGGGATTATATATTTCGAAGTTCAGTCGGACAGCTCGCCGAAAACCTGTTTGACGCGGCAGCCTCTGGTTCGGATGATGTAGACAAAGCAAGGCATTCTATCGATTCCTTCTATTCGTCGCTCGATAGGTCAGCGGGGAGAAAGCTGTCCCAGGTGCTGGCTTCGGATGTCACCCCCCGCAGAATCAAATGGCTTTGGCATGGAGTACTTCCTGCAAGCATGGTAGCCGCTCTTACGGGTGACGCGGGGGTTGGGAAGTCCCTTGTCGCCGTGGACACCGTGGCTCGGACTTCAACAGGTGCCGCGTTTCCAACGTACAGTAAGCCCAGCACTACCCCCAAAGGTCACGTCTTCTATATCACCAAGGAGCTCGACCCGGAACTGATACTGGTGCCCCGGTTAATCGCGGCTGGGGCTGACCTCTCAAAAATCACCATAATCCCGTCGGTGATGCGTCAGGACGGGACGGTTGAAATGTTCGATGTCACGCGACACCTCCCTGATGTTATCAAGTTAGCCAAAACGTTTCCCGACCTGATGCTTATCGTAATCGACCCTATCGCAAGCTTTTTGCCAGGCTCTATTAATCCAAACCAGCAAACCGAGGTACGTCAGGCCATGGACAAGATATCCGACATGGCAGCCGAGCTCGATGTCGCATGTCTAGTGGTCATGCACTTCAACAAGTCGATTGGCGGCAAGGCCATTAACAAGACATCCGGCTCCGTGCAATTTACGGCGGCGGTCAAGATGAGCTGGAGTGTCGTGCACAGGGAAGATGACCCCAGTGACGTGCGTGTCATGGCTCCCCAAAAGACCAACATCTCGGCGGGAGACAAGAGCATGTCCTTCAAGGTGGTTCCCGTGGAGCTACCAGATTCACAGGGCGAGGCGATAGAGACGGTCAAGATAGTCTATGACGGCGTCCTTATCGATGAGCCTCCAGAGAACATAATCAGCCCTCCGCTAACAGAAGGGGGCATAAATCGCGCCGTGAAGTTCCTGAAGGAGAAAATGGCGGAGGGTGGGGTTATGTATGCCGAGGAAATCTTCACGGAAGCCGAGGAGCGGGGAATTCCTCGTTGGAATGTCAAGGGAGCAAGGCACAAGTTGGGTCTGAAGGCCAGCAAGGAAGGGAAGTTTGGGAGCGGGCGATGGTACTTGCATAACTCTGATAAACCGGACACGGAGGCCTAACGTGGGGGAAACAGGGTATCCCGTTGAGTATTATTTAGTTCTCTTTAATCCTCTTTGGTACTCTTTGGTTCCCTTTGAAGGGGAGGAAAGAAAACACTTTCACATACCCGTCCCTTTGCATGGTCGTCCGGTCAAGGGGCTTCCACCGTTCACTGTCCTCCGTGTCCCCGTGACAAGTGCGTCACCCGCTCTGTGGCCCCTGAACGCAGTACACGACCTTTCTTAGGAGAAATTTAGATGTCATACATAGCCTATTTACGAAGAAAGCACTCCCGCCAAAATAACAACGGTCACGCCGTCCTGTGTGCTCGTGTACCCAGACCGCTCGGCGGGGAGACCCTCTTTGCTGCCGAGGACGGGGCGGTTGGCTTTCGCCTACATCAGAGACGTGACGGCCATGAGCATCGGCGGCGGGTATTCGAAATCAGAGCCCTGACAGAAAGGGCCAGGCAGAGAAGAAGGGACGAAAACGTTGCCCTCTTCATGCGCGCATTTATGTCCAGAGTTTAAATGACAGACCTTAGGAGCAAGACCAATGGAAAATAATGACCTAAACGGACACCATGGACGGACGGTCGTGGGTGAACGTATCCCTCATGAACGTCCCGTCCTGACCGTAGGCCGTGAAGACGAGAGTGTCGAAGTTAACGTGATCGTGACGAAGGACGAGCCCACGCCATCGTTCGTGTACGAGGCTCCCGGCACGTCATCCCTGACAAAGACGTTGTGCTTGAGGCCCATGGGGGACAACGGGGATGGCGGGGAGCTCGTCGAGGTGGAATTACGACTGCACGACCCGAACGGATTTGGCGAAGGCCACCCGTACTTGAGGGCCGAGGGTATCCGCGTTCCGAGGAAGTGGCTCGAGGTGTCTCTCCTGTCGATGGGGGGCGGAGAGGCAACCCCAAGCCGCGCGATAGGACTTAGTAAGGAGAGTAATCGCTTCGGCGTGTGCCAGTAGAAACAGGTACTGATTACCCCGCCATGCAAGAAAATCTGCACTTACAAGAGGGATATTGAAAATTTTTTCTGAACGATAACGATATGACCGAACTCCTCACCGTCCACGACCTAGGCCGACAGTGGAAATGCTGTCGGGCATCAGTCGACCGGGTGGTGAAGTACACAGATATCCCTCGTCTGAGAATCCCCGGAGTAGGCTTGCGGTTTCGACAGGAGGAAGTCAAGAAGTGGCTTGAAGAGCGTGAGAAGAAATCTCTCCCTTATCCCGACCTCCACTCTTTGCAGGCATTGACAGCGCCTAGTCGCCGCGCTATAAAGGCCGATGAAGGAGGAACGCGAGACATGGCGAAAGCCAAATACACGTCTCGCTATCGACAGGGCTATGGTAAGGTCTTCACAAGGAAAACGAAGGACGGGGAAAGCTGGTATTGCGATCTGAGGAAGTGGGGATTGGGTAAGCGGGCCATTCCCCTTGCCCGGTCTGAGGAGGAAGCGTTAATCGCCTGTGAGGAGATTCGCCGCCGAGCATTTGATGCCGAGTACGGCGTCAAGCGCGAACAGGAGAAGATAACCTTCTCCAAACTCGCAGAGAAGTACATCGTCCACGTCAGTAGGGAGGGCGGCAAGAAGAGTTGGAAGGACGACCAGTACCGGCTCGATGCCAACATGAAGCCTTTCTTCGGAGCCTACAAACTCCATGAGATTACATCGTTCGTTGCTGAGGAGTACCGGGAAGCGAGGCTTGCCGAGGGAGTTTCCAAGTCAACCACCAATCGCGAAATCGTGATTATGAAACACATGTTTAACTTGGCCATCGAATGGAAACTCACCGAGGAGAATCCATTCACAAAGGTAAAACTCTTTTCGGAGAAGGGCGCGCAAAGGAAACGCATCCTTGGGGACGATGAAGAGGTCAGGCTGTTCAAGGAACTACCGGCGTATCTGAAACCCATCGTGACGGTAGCCCTTAACACAGGCATGCGCCGGGGCGAAATCTTCAATCTCCGGTGGTCTCACGTTGACCTAGTGAAGGGCTCCATTACGGTCACGCAGACCAAGAGCGGCGAAGATAGGACGATTCCAATTTTTCCCGACGTACGCACGGAATTAGAGCGCTTGCGGCTGTCCTCTGTTTCAACCGGCCTTGTCTTTCCAAATCCCAAGACCGGGAAACCCTACACTGAGGTCAAGGGGAGTTTCAGGAACGCGTGCGAACGCGCGGGGATTTTGGACCTGCACTTCCACGACCTCAGGCACACCTTCTCTACATGGCTAGATACGATGGGCGTGGGGAGAGGCACTATTACGAGCTTTCTCGGCCATGCTGATGAGCGCATGACAGGGCGGTACGTGAATGCGGGCTGGGACCAAATGAAAGCGGTGGTTGACCGGTTGGGCTCCCGGACGGGCAAAGTGGTCCCGACAGGGGAGAACCTGTCCCACGGTTGTCCCGCGAGCGAGGTCTCCCCAGTTCCCGCGCCCTTAACCAACGCAGAATCAGCCAATTAGGATGATGACAATGCGTAGAACCGCCGGCCTGTCACGCCGGAGGTCGCGAGTTCGAGTCTCGTCGGCCCCGCCAGTTTCCCCCATATGAACCCATGTTTTCCTTAAAAGTACCATACCCCTGAATTAGGCGATATTTTCGAGCGTTTCTTTCAGTAAATGTTTACATGCACCGTTCCCGACTCATTCCGATCTCCCGCTTCCCGTTTTGAGTTGTCGTCGAGTATGGGATATACTGTCTTTCTCATTGGCCCTTTTTCCGTGGCTGATACCGCAGGCAGGTCTCGAGATCAAACGCGGGCAGCTGAAAAAATAAATGTGATCATCTGATGGCCCTGCTCAGCGTGAAAGACGTGTGTATCAACTACGGCGGCTTCATGCTGCTTGACCAAATCAACCTGAATATCGAACGCCACGAACGGGTTTGTCTGCTGGGGCGCAACGGAAGCGGCAAGACCACGCTGATGAAGCTGATCAATGGCGAGATCACCCCGGACAGCGGCGCGGTCTCCCGCAGCCAGGGCCTGGCCACCGCCCGCCTGGACCAGGAGATTCCCGCCGGCATCGCCGGTCCGGTCATCGATATCGTCACATCCGGGCTGGCGGCCAAAGGCCGGCTTCTGGCCGATTACCACCACACCAGCGCCCTACTGGCTGATCGGCGCGGGGACGATCCCCGGCTTTTAGCCCGCCTGGCCCGACTGGGGCAGCAACTGGACGCCGAAAACGGTTGGGAAATCCATCGCCAGGTCGACCTGGTCATCGCCAGGATGCAGCTGCCGGCCGAAGCCGAGTTCACGACCCTGTCCACCGGATTGAAGCGGCGCACCCTGCTGGCCCAGGCGCTGGTAGCGGGGCCCGATATCCTCATGCTTGACGAACCTACCAATCACCTGGATATCGACGCGATTACCTGGCTGGAGGACTTTCTGGCCGCATACGGCGGCACCATCGTGATCGTCACCCACGACCGCCTGCTGGTGCAGAAACTAGCCAACCGCATCATTGAAATCGACCGCGGCCGGCTGCTGGACTGGCACTGTGATTATCCGACTTTCCTGACGCGCAAAGAGGAAAGCCTGGAAACGGAAGCGAGCCAAAACCGGCTTTTTGACAAGAAACTGTTGATCGAGGAAGCCTGGCTCCGCCAGGGCGTCAAGGCCCGCCGCACCCGCAACCAGGGCCGCGTCAATACCCTTCTGAAATTACGCGTTCGGCGCCGGCAGCGGCAGGAACTTTCCGGCGGGGTAAAAATGACCCTGCAGCCGGGAAAGCGTTCGGGCGACCTGGTCATCGCGGCGGAAAACGTTAGCTATCAATATCCCGGAAAACAAGTGATCCGCGATTTTTCGACCGCGATCCTGCGCCAGGACCGGGTGGGTATCATCGGGCCCAACGGTTGCGGCAAGACCACGCTGCTGCGTCTGCTGCTGGGCGAATTAACTCCGCTGCAGGGCCGTATCTGCCTGGGCACCAACCTGGAGGTCATTTATTTCGATCAAATGCGAGACCAGCTCGACGCGGAGAAAACGGTTTTCGACAACGTAGCCGACGGCAACGACACGGTGACCATAAACGGTGCGCCTCAGCATGTGATCGGATACCTGCGGAAATTTCTCTTCACCCCCGAACAGGCGCGAACCAAGGTGAAGTCCCTTTCCGGCGGGGAGCGTTGTCGCCTGCTGCTGGCCCGTTTGTTCACCCGGGCCGCCAATGTCCTGGTCCTGGACGAGCCCACCAATGACCTCGATGTCGAGACTCTCGAATTGCTGGAGGAACTGCTCTTCGATTTTAAGGGCACCCTGCTGCTGGTGAGTCACGACCGGGCTTTTTTAAACAACGTGGTGACCAGCACCCTAGTTTTCAGCGGTCAGGGAAAAATCGAGGAATACGTGGGCGGCTACGACGATTGGCTACGGCAGAGAGAAATTCCCCAAATTCAGGCCGATGAGAAACCCTCCCCAAAACCGCCGCCCAAACCCCGGCCGGCGACGCTCAAGATGAGCTTTAAAGAAGAAAGGGAACTGGAAGCCCTGCCGCCGCAGCTGGAGCGACTGGAAGCGGAGAAGACACAACTCTATCGATGCCTGGCCGATCCCGGTTTTTACCGCGGTGCCGGCAGCGATGTCGCCGCCGGCCATGCGCGCCTGCAGGAACTGGAAAATGAGTTGTGCGCCGCCTACCTGCGCTGGGAATATCTGGAGGAGCGGAAAGCGCTGGCGCTCGCGGCGGCGAAAAAATAGCTGGAACTTGAAAATAAGGCTCGCCCCCGGATTATTTCAAACACGTTCGCCTGAATTATTTTGCATTCCCCCTACTAGGTATACAGAGCGGGGAGACGGGGGGTTAATATCACTAAGATGAAATTGGAGGCGGCTTCGGCAATTTGGCGCTGACGATTCCCCCCTTTAAATTGACTTCCGGCCGCCCCTCCCTTATAATCATCAAGTCCGACCTCTATGCAGGATATGGGGGCGAACGGATTCGACGGAGATTTTGAGGCGAAGGCTGCATGCCGAGATCCCATCTCTCTCGTAAAACGGTGGAAACAAGTAAGTGCAGAAACACTGCCCTTAGCTGCCTGATAGAAAGGCATGCCGTTTCTCAGGTTCACTCCTGCGGTTCTTGAGAAGCGTCGACAAGCAGGATAGCGGACCGGGTCGGCCACGAGCCCGGCGAGCGAAACAACTTCGGGGCTGGCCCCACGGGCTCCCGTCCTCTTCGGGTTCCGCGGGGCGAGATTAATGAAGAGGATAAGCATGTAGACGCCTTCCGCTGAAGGCCTTCGGACGCGGGTTCGATTCCCGCCGCCTCCATTTTTTTTCTTTTTCGACATGAAGAACGCACGACGCCCGCTCCTCGCCCTCGCGGTCCTGGCCGCCCTCGCGGCCGCGACCGCCCCGGCGGCGTTTTCCGCCTCCGCCCCAACCACTACCCCTACCGCCCACCCCGCCTCCCTGCCCGACCAGAAAACCATCGTCATCGACCCCGGCCACGGCGGCCTCGACGTCGGGGCGAAGGGCAAATTCGGCAACGTGGAGAAGACCGTCACCCTGGCCATCAGCCAAAAGCTCAAGGCGCTCATCGAGCAGAACATGGCCTACCGCGTCCTTCTGACGCGTGACAAGGACATCGACATTTCGCTCGAAAACCGATCCGCCTTGGCCAACAACAACGACGCGGTCCTGTTCATCAGCATCCATGCCAACGGCTCGTTTCGGCCCGCGACCGGTGCCGAGACCTTCTACATGAGCTTGACCGACCTCGACGAAGAGACCCGCAAGCTGGCCTACCTCGAGAACAACTCCTCCCAGCTCGAGAAGCGGATCGCCGACGAGGCCAAGGACGACGTCAAAATGATCCTCTGGGACATGGCCCAGGCGGCCTACATCAAGCAAAGCGCCCGCCTGGCCGAGGCGATCCAGGGCGAGCTCCCCGCCCTTCTGACCATGGAAGGCCGCCCGTCCCGCTCCCTGACGGTCGAGAACCGGGGCATCAAGCAGGCCCGGTTCAAGGTCCTCACGGGTGTCGCCTGCCCGGCCGTGCTCGTCGAGGTGGCCTTCATGTCGAACCCGGAGGAGGAGCAGAAGCTGATCAACGGGGCGTTCCAGACGAACGTCGCCCAGGCCATCTACCGCGGCCTGGTGAGCTATATGAAGAGCATCGGTCCGCCACCGCCCCCTCCTTCGCCATCTCCCGCGCCATGAAATCTCCGAAAACCACGCTGGTCATAGCCCTGGCCATCCTCCTAGCGGCCCTCGTCTTCATCTTTTTCCGTTCGGGGGGGCGCGAGGTGATCCTGAAATCCGGGGACGCCGCGGCCGCATCCGCCGGCGACAAGACGACACAGCCCAAGGCGAAGCCCACCAAGAAAGTGACGCTCTTCTTTGTCCGTTCCTCCGACGGCCTGCTCGCCCCCGAAGAGCGCGAAATCGCCGCGTCCGACTCCCTGATTCAAGAGACCGAGGAATTCATCGCCGAGATCATCAAGGGGCCGACCGGCGAATTGGGGGCCGCCCTGCCCGCCGAGACGAAACTCGGACGGATCTATATCACCCGGAATGGGACGGCCTACGTCGATTTCTCCCGGGAACTCGCCGACAAGCATCCCTCCGGCACGACGGCCGAACTGTCCACGATCTATGCCGTCGTCGACGGCCTGGCCTATAATTTCAAATCCATCAAGAAAGTCTTCCTCCTCGTCGACGGCGAAGAGCGGGAGACGCTCGCCGGCCACATCGGCCTCGACCGGGCGTTTTTGCCCGATTATTCGCGGATCGCCAAGAATTAAATGTCCCAGGTCGCCATCGTCGGGTATCCGAACGCGGGGAAGTCCACCCTCTTCAACCGGCTCCTGCGCCAGAAGCGGTCGCTCGTCCATTCCCTGCCGGGGATGACCCGGGACCGGGTCGCGGCGCCGTGCGTCCTCCACGGAAAAACGTTCGAGCTCGTGGACACCGGCGGTTTCTTCGATTCCAAGAGTGAGCCGCTCTCCTCGAAGGTCAAGGACATCGCCTGGGGGGCCGCCAAGTCGGCCGACCTGATCGTCCTCCTCCTCGACGGGAAGAACAATCTCCTCCCCGCCGAGTTGGATCTGTATCGCGCCCTGAAAAAACTCGACAAGCCCCTCCTAGTGGCCGTGAACAAGATCGACAGCGGCGAGGAACGGACGATCGGGCTCGGTGATTTCTACCGGCTGGGGGAGAAGCGGCTGTTTTTCATCTCGGCCGAGCACAAGATCGGGCTGTCCGACCTGGAAGAGGCGATCGCCGACGCTCTCCCCGAGGAAGCCATCGGCGCGCCGGCCCCCGCCCGGCCACTCAAGATCGCCCTCATCGGCCGGACGAACGTCGGGAAGTCCTCGCTCGCCAATCGCTTGTGCGGCGAGGAGCGTTTCCTGGTCAGCGAGACGCCCGGCACGACCCGCGACAGCGCCGATATTCTGGTCCGGAGGGGGGCGCGGGCCTACCTCCTCGTGGACATGGCCGGCATCCGGAAGCTCACCCGCGTGTCGGACGAGCGGGAGAGCGCGGGCGTCATCAAGGCCCGCAAGAACATCCCCCTGGCCGACGTCCTTTGTTTGGTGCTCGATGCGGGCGAATTCCCGGCCCATCAGGACGCGGCCGTGGCTAAGCTGGCCTTCGATTCCGGAAAACCGCTCCTTATCGCCCTGAACAAGTGGGACCTGCTGCTGGAGGATGGGGTCAACATCGCCCGGGCGGCCAAGGTCCTGTTTGCGCGGCTGGAGTTCATCTCCTATGCCCCCCTGGTCACGGTCTCCGCCCTGACCGGCAAGCGGACGAACCAGATCTTCGAAATGGCCGATAAGGTCTTCCGGAACGGGCAGAAGAAGATCCCCACGCCCCGCCTCAACAAGTTCCTGGAAGAGGTCCAGGCAAAGCGCGGCCCGGTCTCTAAGGCCGGCCAGCGGTTCCGGATCAAGTACATGACCCAGCACGGGGTCCTGCCCCCGACGTTCGTCTTGTTCGGGAACGCGAAGAGCGGTTTTGCCCCGGCCTACGAGAAGTTCTTCATCCAGAAGCTGCGCGAGGCCTTCGACCTCTGGGGGACGCCGATCAAGTTGGTACTGAAGTAAGGGGTCTCATTTTCTTGACTTTCCGTCCATATTCGATTATAAAATTCTTTTATTGCTCATACACCGATACCCATGATCGGAGATGAGATCGGAGGAGGTAGAGATGTCTCGTCAACGCACTTCTATCGCGCTCATCGGAATCCTCATGCTCGCTGTCGCATTCGCGTCCGTGGGCTGCGACAAGCTGAACATCAAGAAGCTCCAGGCGAATTACCATTTCAACAAGGCGAACCAGCTCTTCCGGGACGCCAAATACAGCAAGGCGATCGCCGAATACGAAAACGCCCTGTCGAAGAACCCCAACCTGATGGAAGCCTACCGGTTCCTCGGGGAAAGCTACAAGAACCTGTACATCCCGGGCAAGGACAACGACGACAACAAGGGAAAGGCGACGAAGGCCCTGAACGCATTTAAAAAAGCCCTGGAAATGGAACCGAATAACAAGGACATCATTTACTCCATGGGCGATATGTACGATAAGCTGAAGAACTTCGACGAGGCCGAAAAGATGTACGTCAAGATCGTCGACCTCGAACCCGCCAACATGAACAATTACTATGTCATCGCCGAGTTCTACAAGCGCTACGCGGGCGACAAGACCGAATTGCGCGAAAAAGCCAAGGACATGTACCTGCGCCGGATCGAGACCGACCCCGAGAACGTCCAAGGCTACGCTTATATGGCCGACTATTACGACAAGTTGTCCACGGCCGACGCCAAGACGCTGTCGGGGTATATGGATACCGCATTAGAGTATCACAAACGCCGATTGACCCTCGATCCGACCAGCGCCGAGGTCTATTACACGATCGGCGTCAACCGCTGCGAGAAGGCCCGCCGGCTCCCTGCCTTTCTGAGCCAGGCCGAGAGGGTTGCCGTGGCGGCTGATGCCGAGAAGAACCTCCTGAAGGCCATCGAGCTCGACAAGAACCTGGCCGAGTCCTACGCCTACATGAAGATCCTCTACATCAACGTCTTCGCCAAGCTCTATCCCGAGCAGGAGAACCGCTACATGGAGCTGGCCAACCAGTTCGGGGCCAAGTGGGACGAAGCCCGGAAGCGTCAGGTCGAGAAGTTGAAGCTCGAGAAGGAACTCAAGAAGACCACGGGGTGACGCAGGGGTGACGGAAGAGGGGGCTGCTTCGTCGGTGGGTGTCATCCCGAGCGACGCGAGGGATCCCCTCGGGGAAATCCGGTTTTCTCAGGGGGGATTGCTTCGCCCTCCCGCCCTGGCGGGAGGGCGAAGCAACGACAGGGGGACCGATTGCCTCTCCTTTTCCCCCTGTTTTTCATGTCTCTGTTGACTTTACGGGCATAATTTAGTATCTTATTGCATCGTTTAAACTTAAGCTCTTCCGCAGACAAAGTTTAAAAATTTTCGATTTCGAGGTAGCCGAGGATGAAGACTTTTGTCCCAAAAAAGGATGACATCGAAAAGAAGTGGTGGGTGATCGACGCTGAGGGCAAAATCCTCGGCCGCCTGGCCACGCAAGTCGCGATCCTGCTCCGCGGGAAAAACAAGCCCATATTCTCCACTTTCCTCGATACGGGCGATTTCGTCATCGTGATCAACGCCGAGAAGGTGACCGTCACGGGGCGGAAATTGGCCAAGAAGGAATACTACTCGCATTCCCAGTATCCGGGCGGGCTCAAGACCGAGGTTCTGGAAGACCTCCTCGCCAAGAAGCCCGAGGAGGTGATCAAACGGGCCGTGTGGGGGATGATCCCCAAGGGCCCGCTCGGCCGCTCGGTCTACAAGAAGCTCAAGGTGTACCGCGGCCCCGCACACCCGCATGAAGCCCAGAGTCCCCAGGAATACAAGTTCTAAGTCAAGGAGGCCCTTTGAGTCTAATCCAATATTACGGCACCGGGAAGCGCAAGTCGTCGATCGCCAGGGTCTTTCTCCGCACCGGCAAAGGCGAGATCACGCTGTTCGTCAATAAACGTGCCCGCAACTTCGAGGCCTACTTCAACCTCGAGTCCTACAAGCTGACCGTCCGGCAGCCCCTGATGCTGACCGAGACCGAGAACAAGTTCGACATCTTCATGAGGATCGAGGGCGGCGGCGTGCGGGCCCAGGCCGACGCCATCCGGCTCGGCATCTCCCGCGCCCTGCTCGAGTTCAACCGCGAGCTCAAGCCGACCCTGAAGGCGGCCGGCCTCCTGACCCGGGACTCCCGCATCAAGGAACGCAAGAAATACGGATTGCTCGGCGCCCGCAAAGCCCCGCAGTACCATAAACGCTAACGTGAACGGAGGAGTGCCCGTGGTTTCAGTATCCATGAAAGAGCTTTTGGAAGCCGGCGTCCATTTCGGCCACCAGACCAAGCGGTGGAACCCGAAGATGAAGGAGTTCATCTACGGCCAGCGCAACGGCATCTATATCATCGACCTGCAGAAGACGATCAAGGTCTTCAAGGACGCGCTGCAGTTCGTCAAGACCCTGTCCGAGAACGGCAAGGACGTCCTGTTCGTCGGGACGAAGAAGCAGGCCCAGGACATCATCCGCGACGCGGCCTCCAAGTCCGAGTCGAGCTACGTTAACCAGCGCTGGCTGGGCGGGCTGCTGACGAACTTCAAGGTCATCCGGGGCAGCATCGACAAGCTCATCGAGCTCGAGGAGATGCGCGAGGACGGCCGGTGGGACCTCATGACAAAGAAGGAGCAGTCCAAGCTCGAGAAGGTCTACCGGAAGCTGTCGAAGAACCTCGGCGGGATCAAGCGCATGAACGGCATGCCCGGGGCGATGTTCGTCATCGACTCCTCGAAGGAGGAGATCGCCATCGCCGAGGGCCGGAAGATGAACCTGCCGATCATCGCCATCGTCGACACGAACGGCGATCCCGAGAACCTCAGCTACCCGATCCCGGGCAACGACGACGCCGTCCGGGCCATCGAGCTGTTCTCCAACAAGGTGGCCGAGGCCATTCTCGAGGGCAAGAAGAGCCGGCTCGAGAAGGGCATGCTCGAGAGCAAGAAGGCCGAGACGGCCGAGGAACCGGCCCCCGATTCCGGCGCGGCGACGGCCTGATCCGTCCCGCCCGCCCCGTCCAAGGAGGACTCTATGGAAGTCACCGCTGATAAAGTCAAAGAACTGCGCGAACGCACCGGCATCGGCATGATGGAGTGCAAGAAGGCGCTCGAAGAGGCCGACTGCGACGCCGAGAAGGCCGTCGAGATCCTCCGCAAGAAGGGCTACGCCCGGGCGAAGGACAAGGCCCACCGGTCCGCGGCCGAAGGAGCGGTCGGCGCCTACATCCACACCAACAGCAAGATCGGCGTCCTCGTCGAGGTGAACTGCGAGTCCGACTTCGTGGCCATCAACAAGGAGTTCAAGGAGCTGGTCAAGAACATCGCCATGCATATCGCCGCCTCCAACCCGACCTACATCGCCCCGGAAGACATCCCGGCCGACGTCCTCGATAAGGAGAAGGACATCATCCGCGAGCAGCTCAAGGACAGTAAGAAGCCGGCCGAGATCATCGAGAAGATCGTGACCGGCAAGCTGGGCAAATTCTACGAGGAGGTCTGCCTCCTCGACCAGCCCTACATCAAGGACGACAAGACCAAGGTCCGGGACCTGATCACGGCCTTCATCGCCAAGTTCAAGGAGAACACCAAGGTCAGCCGGTTCACCCGGTACGAGATCAAGAAGTAGGCGAACGACCATGGCCGCGCCGAAGCCCACTTTTAAAAGGATCCTCCTGAAGCTGTCGGGCGAGTCGCTCCTCGGCAAGCGGCCCTACGGCATCGACATCCCGACCACCCGGGCGATCGCCCAGGAGATTAAGGAAGTCCACGACCTGGGCGCCCAGATCGCCATCATGATCGGCGGGGGCAACATCTTTCGCGGCGTCCGCGGGACGTCCGGCGGCATCGAGCGGGTCGCGGCCGACCAGATGGGGCTCCTAGCCACGGTCATGAACGGGATCGCCCTCCAGGACGCCCTCGAGAAGCAGGGCGTCGTCACGCGGCACCTCTCCGCGGTCGAGATCAAGACCATCGCCGAGCCGTTCATCCGGCTTCGGGCCATCCGGCACCTGGAGAAGGGCCGGATCGTGATCTTCACCGCCGGCCTCGGCAGCCCGTACTTCACGACCGACACGGCGGCCGCCCTCCGCGCCCTGGAGATCAAAGCCCAGGTCATCCTCAAGGCGACGAAGGTGGACGGCGTTTACACGGCCGACCCCATGACGGACGCGGGGGCCCGGAAATTCTCCAGGATCCGCTACATGGACATCCTCAAGAAGGGCCTCAAGGTCATGGACGCCACGGCCATCTCCCTGTGCAAGGACAACGACCTGCCGATCATCGTCTTCAACCTCCGGAAACGGGGCAATATCAAGCGCGCCGTCCTGGGCGAAGGAATCGGGACGAAAGTCTACTGAAAAGTCTGCGGAGAGGTTTCCCATGGTCAAAGACGTCTTGCGGGATCTCGAAAAGAAGATGAAGGCCTCCCTGGAGCACTTCCGCAAGGACCTGAGCAAGCTCCGGACGGGCCGGGCCAACCTCGGCATCTTCGAAGACATCAAGGTCGACTATTACGGCGTCGCGACCCCGGTCAACCAGGTGGCCAAGATCGGCGTGCCTGACCCGAGCCTCATCACGGTCCAGCCCTATGACGTCTCGCTCCTCGAGGCCATCGACAAGGCGGTCAAGGCCGCCGGACTCGGGTTGAACCCGCTTAATGACGGCAAGGTCCTCAAGATCCCGATCCCGCCCCTCGACGAGGACCGGCGGCGGGAGATCGTCAAGGGCGTGAAGAAGATGCTCGAGGACGAAAAGACCGCCCTCCGCAACATGCGCCGTGAGACCAAGGAGTCCATCGAGGAGCTCGAGAAGGATAAAGAGATCAGCGAGGACGACAAGTTCAAGGGCCTCGAAGAGCTCCAGAAAATCACCGACGACCTCACCAAGAAGACCGAAGAGGTCGCCGCGGCCAAAGAAAAAGAGATCATGCAGGTCTGACCTAACGGGAGGAAACCGCCATGGTTGAACCCATCCAATTCCGGTTGAACGGCAAACCCGTCCGCCTGGCGGTGGACGGGGACCGTATGCTGCTCTGGGTCCTGCGGACCGAGCTCGGCCTGACGAGCGCGAAATACGGCTGCGGCGAGGGCTTCTGCGGCACGTGCACCGTCCTCGTCGACGGCGAGCCCGTCCGCTCCTGCCAAGCCCCGATCAAGACCGTCCAGGGCAAGGAGGTCCTCACGATCGAAGGCCTGGAGCGGGACGGCAAGCTCCAGCCCCTCCAGGAGGCTTTCATCAAGCACGAGGCGATGCAGTGCGGCTTCTGCACCTCGGGCATGATCCTCTCCGCCTACGCCTTGCTCGCGAGGAATCCCAAACCGACGGAAAAGGACGTCCGCGACGGGCTCGAGGACAATCTCTGCCGCTGCGGCACGCACACCCGCGTCATCCAGGCGGTGCTGACCGCGGCCGCGGAGATGAAAGGGGCGGTGAAGAGATGAGCCACGAAAAATATCCCGACTGGGACATGGACGAGGTCAACCCCACCGGCACCCTCCGCCGCCGCGATTTTTTGAAGACGCTTGGCGGGGGCCTGATCGTCGTCGCGACGTTCCCCTTGGACGGCGAGGAGTTCCTCCAGGAACAGGCGCGCCGGGGCGGCCAAAGCGCCCCCGCGGACCTCAACGCCTACCTCCGGGTCGGAGAGGACGGGCGGGTGACCTGCTACACGGGCAAGATCGAACAGGGCCAGGGGGCGATGACCGTCCTGCCGCTGATGCTGGCCGAGGAACTCGAGGTGGCCCCGGCGAACGTGGACATCGTCCTCGGCGACACCGACCTCTGCCCCTACGACGGCGGGACGGTCGGCTCCCAATGCGTCCGCATTTTCGGGCCGCTCCTCCGGGCGGCCGCGGCCGAGGCCCGGGTCGTGCTGATCGAAATGGCCTCCGAGAAGCTCCAGGTGCCCGTCGAACGGCTCCGGGCGAAGGACGGAACGGTTTTCGACTCCGCCAAGCCGGAGACGAAAGTCAGCTATGCCCAGCTCCTCCAGGGGAAAAAGATCGAGCGGCACGCTCCGGTGAAACCTGTCCTCAAAGCCCCGGCGGACTTCAAGGTGATGGGCCGGTCCGCGCCCCGGCGCGATGCGCGGGACAAAGCCACGGGCCGGGCCAAGTACGCGGGCGACATCCGCGTCCCCGGCATGCTTTATGCGAGCATCCTCAGGCCACCCGCCCACGGGGCGAAACTCAAGACGGTCGATGCCTCCGCCGCGGAAGCGATCGCCGGCGTGCGCGTCGTCCGGGATGGCGACCTCGTCGCCGCGCTCCACGAGCTGCCCGACGTCGCCATGGCCGCCGTGGCGAAGATCAAGGCGACGTACGACCCCTCGCCGTCCGTGCTCGACGACAAGAACATCTTCGACCATCTGGCCAAGAACGCGGCGGCGGGCCGGGTCGTCGCCCAGGGCGGCGACCTCGCCGAAGGGGCCAAGATGGCGGCGACCACGGTCGAGTCCACTTTCCTCAACGGCTACGTCGCCCACGCCTCCATGGAAACGCACACCGCCCTCGTCGACTTCAAGGACGGGAAGGCCACGGCCTGGGTTTCCACCCAGGCGCCGTTCCGGGCCAAGGAGGACGTCGCCTCAGCCCTCGGCATTCCCTCGAAAGACGTCCACGTAATCATGCCCTATGTCGGCGGCGGGTTCGGCGGAAAGAGCGGGAATCCCCAGGCCGTCCAGGCCGCAAAGCTTGTGAAAATCACAGGCCGGCCGGTTCAGGTCATGAGGACCCGGGCGGACGAGTTTTTCCTGGACACGTTCCGGCCGGCGGCGGTCGTGAACATCAAGTCCGGTCTTGCCGCCGACGGGAAGATCGTGTTCTGGGATTATGAAGTCCTGTTCGCCGGAGAGCGCAGTTCCCAGCAGTTCTATGCCATCCCCCACCACCGGACGGTCGTGAGAGGCGATACGTTCGGGGGAGGGGGGGTCGCCAGTGTGCATCCGTTCGGGACCGGCGCTTGGCGCGGCCCGGGGAGCAACACGAACATCTACGCTCGCGAAAGCTTCATCGACATCCTGGCCGCGAAAGCCGGGATCGATCCGGTGGAGTTCCGGCTGCTGAACCTGAGCGACGAGCGGATGAAGCGGGTGGTCCGGATCGGCGCGGAGAAATTCGGCTGGAAGGCCGCCAAGGCCCCGAGCGGCCGGGGCTTCGGCTTTGCCTGCGCCGATTATCTCGGGACCTATTTCTCGGCCGCGGCCGAAGTCGCCGTCGACAAGGCGACGGGGCGCGTTAAAGTAATCCGAATGCTCTGCGCCCACGACTCGGGGGTGGCGGTGAATCCCGCCGGAACGGTCCTGCAGATCGAAGGCTGCTTCACCATGGGGCTCGGGGCCGCTTTCACCGAGGAAGTCCATTTCAAGAACGGCGAGGTGAAAGACCTCAACTTCGACACCTACCAGATCCCGCGCTTTTCTTGGCTGCCCAAAATCGAAGCCGTGCTCGTCGATTCGCCGGAGGTCCCGATCTCCGGCGTGGGCGAGCCGGCGATCACGATTACGCAGGCCGTCCTGGCCAACGCGGTCTTCGACGCCTGCGGCGCGCGTCTGCTCCAGCTCCCCATGACGCCCGAGAGGATCAAGGCCGCCCTGCCGAAAGTGGTGAACGAGGGGTCAGGTCTTAACATTTGACAAATTTGACTTGGCCTGACCCCGTAGTGCCAGGTCTCGCCAAAAATATTAAAAGTTAAGACCTGACCCCTAGTTTGAAGGTGGCGGCTTCGGTGCAGCCGGCTGTATAGGCCGCGCGCCCCGCGCAAACCAATTCTCCTTCGTGCCGAACTTCGTCCGGATAGCGGCGCCCCAGCCGACGATGCCCAGGAAGCAAGTGAACAGGAATCCGAGGAGCGGGACGAACCCCACCATGCCGACGACTAACGCCCCGAGGAGGGCGGCGCCGAGCGGCGTGATCGTTTGCTTGTGGAGCGCCCGCAACAGGCTTTCGCCGATGAGGAAGAAGATGACGACGCGGCCGAAGACCTTGATCACGAACCCCCCCATGGCCAGGCCCATGACGATGGGGATGCCGATGAGGACGAAGCACAGGATCGCGCCGACGAGGATGGCGACCACGAACAGGAACTGGGCCACTCCACCGATACCGAACGTCGGCCAGAACGCCTTCCGGACCTGGTCCGAAGCGAACGTCACCTGCTTGGAGAGCGTCGAGGCCACGATCAAGGCCAACAAAAGCCAGACGATAAAGTTGACCAGCTTGAAAATGAGGATGATGGGCCAGAGCGACAGGGCGAAAAAGCCCTTGAACCCCTCGCCGAAAAGTTTCGAGAACAGCTCCGAACTCTTGAAATTGACCGTATCGCCGTCCACGCGCGAGCCGGGAGCCTTTTCGATCGAGCCGCCCAGGATGACGAGGTCGCCCCTGACCACGGCCGTTTCCTTGAGGGTGATCCGGGAGCCGAAGCCCACCACCGCGTCGCCCACTTCGCCGCTGATCGTGATCGACCCGCCGAAGGCGAGCACGCTCTTGCGGACCTTGCCCTGGACGTCGATGTCGCCGCCGAAGCTGACCACGTTGTCGCGCATCTCGTCCGGCAGGACGACGATCGCGTCGCGGTAGCTGACGGCGTCCTTCTTCTGCGCGAGGGCGTAAGTGAGGCCGCCGGCGCCGGCGAGCGACACCAGCATGGCCGCAAGGCCGAAGCCGACCAGGAGTTTATGGTTTTTCATGATTTCTCTCCACGCCGAGTTTGTGCCGCCACAAGGCGAGGCCGGCGGCGGCCAGGACCAGGGCAACGCAGAGGCAGGCGATCTGGACCTCGGGGCCGATGAAGGAGCTCAGGACCTTGAATCCCTCGAGGACCTGATCCGCGAGCTTGCCCAGGACCTTGACGGCCAGCGTGGCGTAGCTGTACGACTTCGCCGCGAGCGTCGCCAGCCCCTGGACGTTGCCCCACAGGAACCGGCTCGCGTCGAGGACGACGTCGGAGAAGCTCCGGCCGGTGAGGAGGACCCATCCCGCTCCGGCGAGAGCCAGGCCGGCCGCTCCTGCCGCCCATGCCCGCGGACGCCGCATCAGCGGCTTCCGGGCTGCCTTCGGCCCAATCCGGGCCATGACCGAGGCCGCGAACCCGTCGGGAACCTCGAACGATGGGAGCGATTCCGCCGCCTCGGCGATGCGCCGCCTCGCCGCGACGGCCTCGCGGCAGGCCGGGCAGGAAGCCAGATGCGCTTCGAGCGCCCGCATTTCCGCCTCTTCCATCTCGCCGTCGAGATAGGCGTAAATCCGCTCCGGAATCAGGCCGCTGGTCAGGCAGCTCATGGCTTTCCCTCGAGAATCGTCTTCAGCATCTCCTTGGCCAGGAAAACGCGGTTCTTGACCGTGCCCACGGGGATCCCCTTGATCTCGGCCATCTCCTCGTAGCTCAGCCCGTTCACGTGGCGCCAGACGAAAAGCTCCCGGAGCGCGGGCGGCAACTCGGCGATGGCGGCCTCGAGCTTGCCGCGCAATTCCCGGAGTTCGTATTGCCGCGCTACGGACGGCTCGTCGGCCGCGACCTGGATCGGCGGGCAGTCCTCCCCGTCGTCGAACCCGTGGTCCAGCGACTGGGTCGCGATCTTCTTCTTCCGCCAATAATCGATCATGTAATTCGAGGCGACCTTGAACAGCCAAGTGCTGAATTTGTACTGGGGGCGGTAGGAGCGCAGGCCCGCGTAGACCTTCAGGAACACGTCCTGGCTGATGTCGAGGGCCAATTCCCGTTCGCGGACCATGCGGCCGACGTAGTTGAGAACCGGCTGCTGGTATCTCCGGACGATCATCTCGAACGCTCCCTGATCGCCCCGGAGCGCGCGGCGGACGAGGTCTTGGTCATCATTCATCGAGGACTCGACATCCTCACGGACTAATACGAATCCGGGCCCGGAAAGTTTATTTCTTCCGGGGGCCCGGATCGTCGATGATCTCGCAGTCCGCGGGGACCTTTATTTCAAAGGCGTCTTTGGGCAGCTTCGGGTTGGCCTTGAAGCGGCTGAAGGCGTATTCGGTCTTGTTGCCCGCCCAGTCGAACCGGACGACCCGGCGGACCATCCAATCCTTGGCATCTATCTCGAGGAGGATGTAGTTGGTTTCGCCCTCCTGTTCCTTGGGGGTCAATTTGATCTGGACGGCGCCCGGCGCGCCGCCGGGAAACGGGCTGTCCTCGACCGCGAACCCCTCGGCCAGGCGGGCTTTGCCCGTCAGGAGCCTCCGCATGTCGGCGCCGGACTGCTCCTCGGGCAATTTCTGCCGGATGAGCTGATTGTCCTCCGGGATATAGGTCAAGAAGAGGCCTTGCCGATAGACGTAGGTCTTCGGCTCCGGGCCTTCATATTCCCAGCGCATCATGTCCGGTTTTTGAACAGATAGGCGGCCTTTCTCTCGGAGGGGCCGGGCCATCGAGGCGAGATAGGAAGTCTGCTCGAAATCGGCTTGGAACGTGGTCAGGGCGGCGAGAGTCTTCTCGAGGCGGGCGACGGCCTCCTGGGGGGTGACCGCGGCCGTTTCGGCCGCCCCGGCTGCGCTCGCTTCGCCGCGCGCTGGGGCCGCGGTGCTAAAGAGCATTGTCGCCGCCAGGAGGGCCGCCGCCAGGGTGAACTTGGATCCCGTACGTCTCATGCTCCGACGAATTATAGCATAGAATTTTGCTATAATGGCGCCGCATGCGCGCCGAATTCCTGGTCTATTTCGCGGGCTACATCGCCCTCGTCCTCGCGGCCGGGCTGGCATTTGCCCGCAAGACGAAAAGCCTGGAGGACTTTTTCCTGGCCTCGCGCGATCTTCCGGGAGGCCTCATCTTCCTCGCCCTCACGTCCTCCTGGTTTGGCGCGACATCCCTCCTCGTCTCTACGGACCGGGCCCTGGCGGACGGCATCAGCGCCTTCTGGATCATGGGCGTCCCGGCGGTGGGAACGATCCTGGTGCTGGCTCTGGTCATCGCCCGTCCCCTGCGCCGGTTCGAGATCATGTCCCTTCCCGATCTCGTCGAGCTCCGCTACGGGCGTCTCGTCCGGCACCTGGCCGCGGCCCTGATCATCCTCTATATGATCATGCTCGCCGCCTCCCAACTCGTGGCCCTCGGCCAGTTCCTGAAAACGTTCCTCGGCCTGCCCTATATCGGGAGCCTCGCGGCCGGCGCGGCCGTCGTCCTCGTCTACAGCGCCTTCGGCGGGCTCCGCTCGGTGGTCTTCACCGATGTCGTGAAATTCCCGCTTCTCGTGATCGGCGTGGGCGGCCTGGTCCTATTCGTGGCCGGTCGCCTTTCGGCGTTGGGCGGGGTGGGCGCGGCCCTGTCGTCGCCCTCGGCCTTCGCCCTGGAGCCGGCCGGCTATTTCGATTTCTTCCACAACGTCCGAGAAAACGCCCTGGTCGCGGTCTCCTTCATCCTGGCTTGGACGATCTCGCCGATCGCCCTCCAGCGCATCCAGGCCGCCCGGAGCTTGGGCGCGGCGAGGCGCGGGCTGTATTCGGCGGCCGCCGCGCTCTTCGGCCTGTATGGGCTGGTGGTCTTCGTCGGGATCCTCTCCGCCCGGCTTTTTTCGGGCGCGCCGCTCTCCGGGCCGCTCGTCTCCGAGATCATCGCCACAAAAGCCGGTCCGGCTTTCGGCGGGATCCTGTTCGTCGCCGTCCTGAGCGCTATCCTCTCGACCATGGACACGGCGGTTAATACGGGGGCGCTGTCCCTGACCAGGGACGTCCTCCAGCAGGCCCTCCCGCTCGCGCGGAGGCGGCCCGTCCTCGCCGGCCGGCTCGCGACCGTGCTCGTCGCGGTCCTGGCCTTCGCCGTCGCCGCCCGGATGCAGAACATCCTCAAGACCATCGGCCTGGCTTCGGAAATCATGGCCGAAGGGCTGTTCGTCCCGGGGATGGCCATGATTTTCCATAAGCGACGGGTGCCGCTCGCCGGCCTCTTCAGCCTGGGGCTCGGCGGGGGCTTCGCGGTCCTGAGCTTTCTCGGCGCGGCGGGAGTCCTTTCCCTGGGCCTTCCGGCCTGGCCGTTCTCCGTCCCGTACGGGGTGGGGTTGAGCCTCGCCGGCTACGCCGTGGGATATGGGCTCGAGCGGCGAAAAAGTTAATTTAGCGCATTGATACGATGCCCTACCTTCGGTCCCGTCAATGTCCGTCTGCGCGCGGCACGGGGATCGGTCCCAAGCCCCCCATAGCGGAGGGGGGCCCCGCCCTAAGCCCGTAGGGATTTGGGCGGGGGGAACCGACGGGACTGGTTCCCCAGGGGGGCGGGGACTGATCCCTGTGCCGCCCTCTCTAGTTTACCCGCACAGGTTTTTCGGATATCATTCGGGACGATGGCCTTCAAAGAGCGTTTCCGCTGGTGGATCATCGACCATCTCGGCCGTCCGATCATTTCTCTCTGGATCAAGTCCTGCCGGATGACACTGCTCGGCGAGGACGAATACCGGAAGGTCCGCCAAGCGGGGAAGGCCGTCGTCTTCCTCGTCTGGCACGGGAAGATTTTCCTCGCGCCCTATTTTTTCCGCAAGCGCGGCATCATGCCCCTCATCAGCCCGTCCCGCGACGGCGAGATCCCGGCCCGGATCATGGACGGCTGGGGCTACAAGATCGTGCGCGGCTCGGGGACCCATTTCGTCCGGAACGCTTGGCTGGAGATGAAGAGGGAGCTCGAGGCCGGGGGCGAGGTCATCATCGTCCCCGACGGTCCGCGCGGCCCCGACCGGACGTTCAAGCTGGGGGGGATCAAGTTGGCTATGGAGACGGGGGCCGTGCTTGTGCCGTGGTCGTTCACGGCGACGCGAAAGAAAATCCTGCGGAGCTGGGACCGGTTTCTGATGCCCCTGCCCTTCGGCCGGATCACGGCCGCTTACGGCGCGCCCGTCGAAATCGCCCGGAACCTATCGGCCGAGGAAATGGAGCGGGAGCGCGCCCGAGTCGAGGCGCGGCTCCGCGAGTTCGATGAGAGGATCGATGGGACGACGAAGCAAACGCCCGACCCGGCTTGACTTTTTTCTGGAAAGCCTATAAAAAGAATCCATCCGTCATCCGGAGGGAAGAATGAAAAAACGTCACGTCATCATCCTCGCCTTTGTCCTTTTTGGCCTCTCGGTGGCGTTCGCGGCCGCCGCCGTCGTCGTCGTAGTCTCTACGACGGCGGCGACGACTGCAAAGCCTGCCCAGACCGCGGACGAGCAGCTGAAGAAAGGCGACGAATTCTACGCCCAGCATAAAGACGCCGAGGCCCTCGAGGCCTATCTGGCCGCTGTCCAGGTCGACCCGAAGAGCTACGAAGCGGCCTGGAAAGCCTGCCGGTCCATGATCGACATGGGCGACTTGGTCGACCTCAAGGCCAAAGGCGGCGAAGAGAAGCAGAAGAAATTCTTCAAGGACTCCGAGGCGTACGCCCGCAAGGCTGTTGGCCTCAACCCGAACGACACCCAGGGCCATTTCTTTCTCTCCGCCGCCCTGGGCAAGTACGCCCTGATGCTAGGCAAGAAGGACCAGATCGTGATGTCCAGCGAAATCAAAACCGAGATCGAAAAGGCGATCGAGCTCGACCCCACGAACGACCTGGCCTACCATGCACTCGGCCGCTGGCACCGGCGGATCGCCGAGATCGGCGGGGCCCAGCGCTTCTTCGGCAGCATCTTCTTCGGCAAAATCCCCAAGGGGTCGTTCGTGGAGTCGGAACAAGCCCTCAAAAAGGCCGCAGAGCTAAAGCCCGATTACCTCAACCATCACCTCGAGCTCGCCCGGACCTACGTGGCCATGGACAAATACAAAGAGGCCGTGGCCGAGTTCCAGAAGACCATCGACCTTCCCACGTCGACGTCGAAGGACCCCGAATATAAGAAGGAAGCCGAGGCCGAAATGGCCAAGGCCAAGAAGAAGGTCAAATAGGGAAGAAGATCATATAGGGGAGAGCCGTCCCGTTCAGCGGACGCGCGTCGCGGCCGTGGTGGCGGCCTTGGCAGTCGTCGTCGCGGTTACCGCGACGGCGGCAGGCTTGGCAGACGTCGCCGCTGCGGCGACGGCATCGACGATGCCCCAGCCGTAATCGTTATTCGGCGCGGCGGCGTTGTTCGCTGTCTTTATCAGAGCGTCCCGGACCTGGGTCGGCGTCCAGTCGCGGTGGGCTTCGAGGAGGAGCGCGACGGCGCCCGCCACGAGGGGCGTGGCATAGGACGTCCCGGAGCCCGTCACATAAGTATCCCCTCCGTCCTTGGCTTTCGCCGCGACCCAGTTGCTGACGCCGAAGGCGCATACCTCGGGCTTGATCCGGCCGTCGTAGGTGGGGCCCGGTGAGCTGAACGAGGCGATCTTGCCGGTTGCGTCCACGGCCCCGACGGCGATAACCCCGAAGCCGTCGGCCGGGGCGATGATGTGGGCCCAGGCGTTGCGGCGCTCGTTGCCGGCGGCGTTGACTACGACGACGCCCAGGCTCACCGCCCGGTTCGCGGCCTTCGTCGTGACCGCGGTCTTTCCGTCCATGTCTTTGAAGGTGTACCAGTCCGTGTAGCCCAGCGAGGACGAAACGACCTCGGCCCCGAGCGACTCGGCCCATTCGATGCCCGCCGTCCAATAGTCCTCTTCGATCGGCGTCTCGGAGGTCCCGACTTCGGTTTTGCCGAGGAGGATGTCGGCGCCGAACGCCGGGCCGATCATCGTCCCGAACTTGAACCCGCCGAGGAGAGACCAGGTGGCCGTCCCGTGCGCGTCCGAGTAATCGTTCGGGTTGGCGGCGTCCTGCCGGACGTCGGCGTCCCCGAAGACGAAATCCCACTGCCGGATGAGACGCGACAACCGGAAGACCTCGTGGTCCCACCGGAACCCCACGTCGAGCAGGCAGACGACGACGCCCTTTCCGCTCAGCCCCTGCCGGTGGAGGGGCGGAACGTTGATCTGGTCGAGCTGGGCGAACGCCTGCCCGTAGATGGGGTTTCGGGCCGCGGCGGCTTTGCCCGGGATTTCGGGCTCGGCCAGTTCGGTGGGCTCGCTCCGGCGAAAGGCGTGGATCACGTCCAACCTTTCCACGGTATCGAGGGCGGCGAGCGTCCAGACTTGGTCGGACGCGGCTTCGACGCTCAGGGCGTTGAGCCAGCGCGATACGGTCCTGACGCGAAGCGTCAGGTCCTTCACCTGGTCGGCATAAGCCGCGGAAACCGGCAGGTCTTCGTAATCGACGAGATCCGCCTGGGAGCGGACCTTGGATCGCCGCCAGGCAGCATGCGCCGCGAGCATCTGCCGGGTCTTCGCCAGGGCGGTCATCAGGGAGCCTTGTCCCGTCTCGCCCTTGTCCCGGAAGTAGACCCAGACGCGGAGAGGCTCGCCCGTGCCCGCGGACGAAGCCATGGCCTTGAGGAGGTCGGGCGCGAGCTTGGCTTGGATATCGGGCTTGAGCGGCAGGCGTGACGCCAGGAGCAGGGCCGCGACGGCGAGGATTCCCGCGCGTGTGCGCGACCGGCGGGTCATGCCTTCGCTCCGTGCGTTTCCGATTCGGAGAAGACCTGGGCTTCGAAGACCTTGATCTGCGCGCCCTTCTTCCACTCGTTTTCCGGCAGGCCGGCTTTCCGGCAGCCGTGGCCGAGGTAGGTGGCGAGGTCCCAGCCGTATTCGAGCGGGACCTGGGGAAGAAGCAGGCCCGTATAGCGGCCTTTGGAGACGATAATGCCGTGCTTCCCGACGACGATCTCAGAGACATCCGAGACCGGCTGAGGAAGAGTCAGGACCGAAATCTCGATTTCGAGGCGAGGGAGTTCGTCCGCTCCGAGCGGCTCGAAGCGGGTGTCCTGGGTCGCTGCGGCGACGGCCATCTCGGCCACGGCGTCGGCCAGCGGCTTGTAGGGCAGCGGATAGCCGATGCAGCCGCGCAGCTTGCCGTCCACTTTCAGCGTGACGAAGGCGCCCCGCTCGGCCCGAAGCACGGGGTCCTCGGTCGCGGGCTTAATCGATTTGCCGGAGTTGAGAAGAATCGTGATGACCTCGCGGGCCAGTCCGAGGAGGCAGGTTTTTTGGGTTTCGTTCAGATATTCGCTCATCGGGCCTTCTTTATCGGCGGGGTCGTGGGCTTGTCCAGGAGGACATTTATCGGATCCAGCCGGAAGCGGCCGTCGTAATCGACGACAAAGGCGCGGCAGGCGATGTCCCGGGATTTGCGGCGCGTGACCGCGACGAGGCACCGGCCGCAGGCGAGGGGTTGGAGATACGCGCGCCTTGCCGCCGGGCTGCCATCGAACAGGAAAAAGCCGATGATCCTGCCTTGGAAGGTTTCGTTCAGGACGAAAAAGTTCCCGGGACCGGGCCGAAAACCGGCCGGCGCGGGGAACGCCGCTTCCACGAAAAAGCGGCCGGCCCGCTTGTGGCCGAGGAGGAGGCCGGAGGCGCTCTTCGCTGCCGAAAGAACGCTCAGGGCCTGAAGCGTGCGCTGCGCGTCCGCGGAGAGGAAAACGTCCACGTTAAAATTATAACAAAAAACGACCTAGATGTCGTTGCGAGCGACCCTTGGGAGCGAAGCAATCCCCCTTCCCTATATATCCGTCGGCCTGTAGACGGTGAGATCGGCCGCCCTTAAAAAAGCGGCGTCTTTGCTGGCCAGGTCGACTATCCCTTCCGCCCGCATCATGGCCGCGGTCAGAGAATCGTTGACCAGAAGCCCGTCACGGCTCCTGGCCCACTGCGAGGCCCGGATGATCTCCATGGTCAAGGGCAGGACAGTCTTCACGATCTGCTCGATCGCCGGCCCCGCGGCAAGATAATCCATCAGCCGTCGGACGGCGTCGGGATTCGCCTCAAGATAATCGATTCCGGCGCCCGTTCCGCCGACCGCGACATCGCCTGCCCGCCCGCTTCCCCTGTTCCCATTTCGCCGGTTCGATCTTTTCTCCATCGGCGGCCTCTTCGCCTTGGCTTCCGCGAGCATGAGCCGGTGGAGGACTTCGGCGACGATATGGGCCCCCGTTACGGCCCGCAGGTCCCCTGAGGAGCATCTTTCTAAAAAAGTTGCGCATTGCCGGGAGACGCCCAGGAAATGATAGATGAAGATATTCGCATCGATGAAGACGGACGCGCCGGCAGGGACGGCCTCAAGCGTCGAAAAGTCCCGGTTCATTCATGACCTCTCGGACTTCTTCGGCCCTCAGCTTGATCAGACCGAACGTGCCCCGCACGACCCCGGCGTCGCGGCCATTGCGTTTCCGCTCGTTCAAGTAACTTTCGACGGCCCGCTCGATCACACGGCTCAGGGTCTCTCCGGACTCCAAGGCCGCTTTTTTGAGTCCATAGAGGAGGTGGTCCTCCATGACTGTCCCGATCTTCTTTTTCATGCGCGCGGCACTCCTCAAAACCAATATAATGCCGTGTTAATCTGTTGTCAAGAAATATTGATACATTTCTAGATATCTATTTTTATTTTGGATCAGAGTGTCTTTGCGAGGAGTCCCGCCCTTGCGGGATGACGAAGCAACTCCCCTTTACTCCAGCGGTCCGACCGCCTTCTCCACGTCGTCAAGGATCTCGCCCGACTTGACCAGGGCCTTCATGGCGTTGTGGTCCACGTGGAGCGGCCGGTCGACGTCGAGATGGGCGACGTGCCGCCGGATCGCGGCCTTGGCCGTCCGGACGCCGCCGCCCGGCGTGAACTCGCGGAAATCGAGACCCTGGGCGGCGGCCATGAATTCGATGCCCAGGATGCCGTAGGCGTTGTCCAGGATCTGCAGGTTCTTGAGGGCGGTGTTCATGCCCATAGAAACGAAGTCCTCCTGGTCGGCGGCCGCGGGGATGGACTGGATCGAGGCCGGCGCGGACAGGATGCGCTGTTCGGCGATCAGCGTGTCGGCCGTGTACTGGCTGAGCATCATGCCCGAGAACATCCCAGCGCCCTTCGTCAGGAACGCGGGCAGGCCGACGCTCAGGGCCGGGTTCGTCAACCGGTTGAGGCGCCGCTCGCTCAGGACGCAGACCATGGTCACGGCTATGCCCACCATGTCCATCGGTAGGGCTACGGGCGAGCCCTGGAAGTTGGCCCCGGTCAGGGTCAGATTGTGCTCGGGAAGGAAAATCGGGTTGTCGGCCACGGCGTTGAGCTCGATCTCGACCTGCCGCCGGGCGTGGGCCAGGGCGTCGTGGGCCGCGCCGATGACCTGGGGCGTGGAGCGCATCGAGTAGGCGTCCTGGACCTTGGTCTTGATCTTGCCGCTCGCCAAGTCGCTCCCCTGGATGCATTTCATGATGGCCAAGGCCGACCGGATCGCGCCCGGGAATCCACGTTCCTGGTGGAGGCGGACGTCGTAGGGCTTGAGGTTGGCGATTAGGGCCTCGAGCGACATGGCGCAGGCGATCTCGGCCTGCTTCAGCCAGCGGTTGATGTCGAAGATCTCGAGGGCGCTGATGGACGTGAGGAGGTTCGAGCCGTTGATCGCGGCCAGCCCGTCACGCGCGTGCAGTCCCGGCACGGGAATGCCGGCCTTTTCCAGGGCCTTGTGCCCCGGCATGCGTTCGCCCCGATAAAACGCCTCGCCCTCGCCCATGAGGAGAAGGGCGATCTGGGACATGGGGGCGAGATCGCCGCAGGCGCCGACCGAGCCCTTCTGGCAGACGACCGGCGTGACGCCTTTGTTCAGCATGTCGATGAGCGTCAGCGTGATCTCCGGCCGGCACCCGGAGCGCCCCTTGGAGTGGACATTGATCCGGCTGGTCATTGCCGCCCGGACATGCTCGATGGGCGCCGGATCGCCGATGCCGGCGGCGTGGTTGTAGATGAGGTATTTCTGGAAGTCCTTGACCTGATCGTCGGTCAGGACGACCTCGGAGAATTCGCCGATGCCGGTGTTGACCCCGTACATGATCTCGTGGGCCTGGACTTTTTCCTCGAGCATCGCCCGGCAGCGCTTGATCTTTTCGAGCGATGCCGGATGGAGCTCGACTTTTTCGCCGTGCCGCCCGACGGCGGCCAGCTGTTCGATCGTGAGATGCATTCCGTCAAGTATGATGGCCATGGATATCCTCCGTAAAATGAGCTCCTATCATAACAATATATGGGGTCAGGTCTCAACAGATAGGGGTCAGGTCTTAACTTTTAATATTTTTGGCGAGACTTGGCACTACGGGGTCAGGCCGAGTCAAATTTGTCAAATGTTAAGACCTGACCCCAATCTATTACGCCAGGCCGACCAGCGGGAGGAGGAGGCGCAGGCCGAGCCAGATGGTCAGGCCGCCGAGGAGGTCGAAGACGACACCCGTCCGGATCATCTTCGTGATGGGCACCATGCCCGATCCGTAGACCATGGCGTTCGGCGCGGTCGAGACGGGGAGCATGAACCCCCAGCTCGCGCCCAGCGTGGCCCCGATGGCGGGCGGCAGGGGATTGACACCCGCGGCCAACGCGAGGGAGATGATGACCGGTACGACCATGTTGGCCGCGGCCGTGTTGGAGGTCGCCTCGCTCACCAGGACGGCGATGAAGATGGCGGCCAGGGTGATGCCCCACATGGATTTGGCGCCACTCAGCCCGAGCAGCCCCTGGCCGACGGCGTCGGCCAGCTTGGTCCGGATCATCAGGTCGCCGAGGGCGAGGCCGCCGCCGTAGAGAAGGAGGACGCCCCAGTCGATCCGGATCGCCTGCTTCCAAGAGAGGGCGAACTCCTTCTTCTTCCAATCGACGGGCAGGACGAAGAGGAGCAGCGCGGCGAGGAGGGCGGCGGCCGCTTCCGGGACGCGGGCGTTGTAGGTCTTGACCGGGGCGGACTGGCTCCCGAAGATCAGGGCGATGAATCCCGGCGCGATCCACAGGACCACGGCCACGGAGAAGGCCAGCAGGGCGAATTTCTGGCCGCGGGTCCAGGCCCCGAGCCTGGCGAGCTCCGCCCGGACGAATTCCCGGCCCCCCGGCACCTCGCGCTCCTCCGGCTTGTGGAGGGCGTACATCAGGAAATACAGGACAAAGTACATGACCACAAGCAGCGGCACAGCGAAGAGCATCCACTGGAAAAACGGGATCTTGACCTTGGTGAACTTCTCGATGAGCGAGATGCCGATCAGGTTTGGCGGCGTGCCGACGGGCGTTCCGATGCCGCCCGCCGACGAGGCGTAGGCCGCCATGAGCATCATGGCCGTCCCGAAGCGCAACTTTTTGGGGTCGACCGGCACGCCGGTCCTTTTCGAGGAGATGTCGGCCATGGTGTGGACGATGCCCAGGCCGATGGGAAACATCATAGCGCACGTGGCGGTGTTGCTGATCCACATGGAGATGAAGGCGCAGATCGCCCCGTAGGCGAACAGGATCCGTCCCGAGCGGTTGCCCACCCAGCGGAGGGACATGATGCCGTAGGCGAAGCGCTTGTCGAGGCGGTGGTGGGCCATCGCCTCGGCGAGGATGAAGCTGCCGAGGAAGAGGAAGATCATCGGATCGGCGAACGGGGCGAAGACCGTCTTGGCCGGCGCCACGCCGAAGACGACGGCCAGCACCGCGCCCATGACAGCGGTCATGGGCAGGGGGACGGGCTCGGTGATCCACCAGACCACCACCCAGCCGAGGATCGCGGCCAGGGTGTGGGCCGGCCTCTCGAGCGACGGGATGGGGAGGACGTAGATGACGGCCGTCGCCAGCGGCCCCAGGAACAGGCCGACCGTCTTCCGCATGGCTTCGAACCGTTCTTCGCGCGGAGTCAGGACCTCCCGGATTTCGGGCTCGGGAAGGGGCTTGTCGTCGCGGTCCGCAGTCATATTCGGTCGACGCCTCGCTTTCCGCCGCCCTCCGCCGGCCGGGCGCCCCGTCCTAGCTCTTGACGGCCCAGACGATGATGGCGTTGCCGCGCTGGAAGAACAGGAATTTATCGAGCCGTGAGATCAGCCAGATGACGGGATAGACGATTTTATAGAGCTTGAAAGCCTTGCCCTGGGTCGCGAATTCGTCCGCGGTCGAGGGCCGGATGTGGCCGTCGCGGAGCTTGGCCTCGGGTTTCTTGGAGAGGAAATTCACGTAGACCGCGTTCAGCATCAGCTCGAGGAGCTCGGTGAAGAACCGGGAATAGGTCTTGTGGCCGGTCGGCCGCAGGCCCGCTCTTCCCAGCTTTGCCTCGAGGTCCTTCCGGCTGTAGCCTTCCCGCTTGTGGCCGTAGAACTCCATCTTGAGGCCGACCCAGGGCCGGATCTTCTGCAGGAGGAACAGCCGCCCGGTGTGGGGTGTGACCAGGACGAGGCGGCCGCCCGGCTTCAGCACCCGCCGGATCTCGGCGAGCGTCAGGTCGTCGTCGTCGACGTGCTCGAGATAATCGAGGCAGACGACCTGGTCGAAGGCCTCGCTCCGGAACGGCAGGGCCTTTTCGCCCATCTGGACGAGATTCGACCCGAGCAGGGCCTGGCTGGATTTCAGGTTGACGAAGTCGAGGTCGGTGCTGACCCAGGTCCCGCCCTTCTTCCGGAGGAAGTGGCTGAGGATGCCCTGGGCGCAGCCGAGGTCGAGGAGGACGTCGGAGGGGGCGACATTGATGCGCCTTTCGATCAGGTGGATCTTTTCCTTCTTCTTGAGCGACCGCTTGACGATCTGGAGCTGCCAGGGCGCGAGATCCATGCGCGGATTATAGCATAAACGCCGGGGCGTGCCGGGTCAGGTACATGGTGGACACATCCAGTTAGGGATGATGGGGGGCATATACCCCCGCAAAGCGATCTCCTATGGCGACATCATCCCCGACTCGGACTTCACAAGCCCAGAGTTTTATGTTAAATTTTAAGCTAAAATTTCATAGAGGCATAGGGATGAAGAAGCAAAAAACTTGGGTCGCGACTTTTCTCCTGCTCATCCTTCCCCTGTCTTTGTTTGCCCAGGGGGCCATGTCCGGGGAACCGAAGAACGACCCGGAGCCCCGTTTCTCGCTCGCGAGTCACTATGCTCCGGCCTCTCCGACGGTTTCCGTCTTGGCGGTCTCCTCGGCGTTTTCGCAATCAACTCCGGCGGCGGCGCCGTGGAGTTTGTCGTTCAGTTCCGTCACCCGCGATTTCCTGAAGGACGCCGGTGAGATCTGGAGCTACCCGGTCCATATCCAGACCCGGGACATCCTGCCGATCGCAAGCCTCGCCGTCGTGGCCGGGCTTCTGATCGCGAACGACGAGGCGATCCACCGGGGATTTATCCAATATCGGATGAACAACGCCTGGGTCAAGGCCGTCAGCCCGTTCATTACCCAGATGGGATCCTACGGGTCTTGGGCCATAGCCGCCGCATTCCTCTTGTTCGGCAGGCAGGGCAGCAAGACCCTCGAGACGGGGGTCCTCGCTACGACCGCCATATTGCAGTGCGGGATCCTGACCACGTTCTTCAAGGGGATGTTCGGGCGGCAGCGGCCGTTCTGGGACAATGGGGTTGACCGCTGGTCCGGGCCGGTCGGATTTTTCTCGAGGTTCGGATCGGGGCAATTGGGAAGATATGATTCCTTCCCCGGGGGACACTCGATCACGGCTTTCAGCCTGGCCACGGTCTTGGCCATGCAATATGGGGAGAGCGTCTGGGTGCCCATCCTGTCCTATACCATGGCCGGGGGCGTAGCGCTGTCGCGGGTGACCGAGAACAAGCACTGGCTCTCGGACTGTCTGGTGGGCAGCTTCCTCGGCGTCGTCATCGGCCGAATGGTCGTTCTCAACCATCGCAGCCGCTACCACATCCTCCCCACGGCCGGTGTCGTCAACGGCTCGCTATCCTTGGCCATCACCGTTTCCAACCGTTAGCGCCGGCTTGACGAGCGGCCCTGAGTGTCATTTTTTGACGTTTTTGAGATTGATTTCCTCGGCTGCGCCGGGGTTCATGAAACTTAATCCATGAAAACCAACACGCTTCCCCCTGAACTCCTCTCCAAGATGGATGCCTACTGGCGCGCCGCGAACTACCTCTCGGTCGGCCAGATTTATTTGTACGACAATCCTCTGCTGAAGAAGCCCCTGAAACTGGAGCACATCAAGCCCCGCCTGCTCGGTCATTGGGGCACGACGCCGGGGCTGAACTTCATCTACGTTCACCTGAACCGCGTCATCAAGGAACGCGATCTGAACGCGATCACCATCACCGGCCCGGGCCACGGCGGTCCGGGGATCGTGGCCAACACTTATCTGGAGGGTACGTATAGCGAAGTTTACCCAAACATCTCGCAAGACGAGGACGGGATGAAGCGCCTGTTCAAACAGTTCTCCTTCCCCGGCGGCATTCCGAGCCACGTCGCGCCGGAGACGCCCGGTTCGATTCACGAGGGCGGCGAGTTGGGCTATTCGCTGTCACACGCTTACGGGGCCGCATTCGATAATCCCGACCTGCTGGTGGCGTGCGTCGTGGGCGATGGCGAAGCGGAGACCGGCCCGCTCGCCACGAGCTGGCACTCGAACAAGTTCCTCAATCCGGTCCGCGATGGTGCGGTGCTGCCGATTCTCCACCTCAACGGTTACAAGATCGCCGGGCCGACCGTATTGGCCCGCATTCCGCAGGACGAACTGGCCGCGCTCTTCCACGGCTATGGTCACACGCCGTATTTCGTCGAGGGCGACGACCCGATGGAGATGCACCAACTCATGGCCGCCACACTCGACATGGCGGTCGGCGAGATTCAACGCATCCAGCGCGACGTCCGAAAAAATGGATTCAAGGAGCGCCCGCGCTGGCCCATGATTATCCTGCGCTCTCCGAAGGGCTGGACCGGCCCGAAGGTCGTGGATGGTAAACCGACCGAGGGCACGTTCCGCTCGCATCAGGTGCCGATGGGCGACATGAGTCGTCCGGGCCACGTGAAGATTTTGGAAAAGTGGATGAAGAGCTATCGCCCGCAGGAGTTGTTCGACCAGACGGGACGGCTTATTCCTGAACTCGCCGAGCTGGCGCCGAGAGGCGAACGCCGCATGAGCGCCAATCCCCACGCCAACGGCGGCCTGCTCCTGCGCGACTTGCGCCTGCCGGATTTCCGCGACTACGCGGTGAAGATGCCGAAGCCCGGAGCCGTGGACGCCGAAGCGACACGCGTCCAGGGCCAGTTTATCCGCGACGTCATCAAACTCAACCCGGCCAACTTCCGCGTTTTTAGCCCGGACGAAACCAGCTCGAACCGCTGGGATGCCGTATTCGAGGTGACGAACCGTTGCTCGACGGCGGAAATCATTCCGATCGACGACCATGTCGCCGCGGATGGCCGGGTGATGGAGATGTTGAGCGAGCATCAATGCGAGGGCTGGCTCGAAGGCTATCTGCTCACCGGCCGTCACGGATTCTTCTCCTGCTACGAGGCGTTCATTCACATCATCGATTCGATGTTCAACCAGCACGCCAAGTGGCTCAAGGTGGCGAACCACATTCCGTGGCGTCGGCCGATTGCTTCCTTGAACTACCTGCTCTCGTCGCACGTCTGGCGGCAGGACCACAACGGGTTCAGCCATCAAGACCCCGGCTTCATTGACCATGTGATCAATAAGAAAGCCGAAATCATCCGCATCTACCTGCCGCCCGACGCCAACACGCTGCTCTCCGTGACGGATCACTGTCTCCGCAGCCGCAACTACGTGAACGTGATCGTCGCCGGCAAACAACTTGAGCCCCAGTGGCTCGACATGGACTCCGCCATCAAGCATTGCACGGCCGGGATCGGCATTTGGCCGTGGGCCGGCAACGACCGGGGCGGCGAGCCGGATGTCGTGATGGCCTGCGCCGGCGACGTCCCGACGCTCGAGACCCTGGCCGCCGTCGAATTGCTGCGGCAGTATTTCCCTAAATTAAAAGTCCGGGTGATTAACGTGGTCGATTTGATGAAGCTCCAGCCCCGGAGCGAACACCCGCATGGCCTGAGCGACAAAGATTTCGACGCGCTCTTCACGACCGACAAGCCGATCATCTTCGCCTTTCACGGCTATCCGACACTGATTCATCGGCTCACGTATCGCCGCTCGAACCACAAGAACCTGCACGTGCGCGGTTACAAGGAGGAGGGCACGACCACGACGCCGTTCGACATGGTGGTGCTAAACGATTTGGATCGATTTCATCTGGTCGGTGACGTGATTGACCGTCTCCCGCAACTGGGGGCGCGAGCGGCCTATGCCAAGCAGGCCATCCGCGAGAAGCTGCTCGTCCACAAGGAATACATTGCGGCCCATGGCGAGGACATGCCCGAAATCCGCAACTGGAAGTGGGGCTTGGCCAAAGCGGGCAAACCTTAGAGCCCGTTAAAGTCTCTCAGGCCTTACTTCCCCAAAACCTTCTTGACCTGACCGACCTTTTCCTGAACTTTGCCGGCTATCTTTTCACCGGTACCTTCAGCTTCCAACTTTGGATTATCGCTTAGTTTTCCGGCGATCTCCTTGAGCTTGCCTTTGACTTTGTGTAACTTGCCTTCCGCCTTGTCCTGCGTGCCGGATTTCATGGTATTCCTCCTTTAGGATTTCGATTTGACTGCTGGGCAATTTTGTTAAAGACAGAATGTTCCTTGCTGGTAGGATACTTCCGGGCACGCGGCGATGTCAATCGCCGCAATCAGCTGCGGCGGAAGAGCATGTTGGGGCAAAAAACCTTCTCGCCCCGGCAAAAAGACGATAGGCTATCCCTTCCGCCCTCCCAAGTCTTCGAACAGGTCACCCTGATGGCGGCCGAGTTGACTTGGGCGGAGGATGGAATTATGATGAATCCCAGGGGAGAGAGATGAGATACAAGACCGTCGTCGTGGGCGGGCTCGAAACCAATTGCTATCTCGTTTACTGCGAGATCACGCGAGAGTGCGCGGTCGTTGATCCGGGCGCCGAGCACGAAAAGATCTTCCTCGCGATCGCGGAGGAGGAGCTCAAGCCCGTCGTCCTCGTCAACACCCACGGCCACGTGGACCACACCGGGGCGAACCGCGACGTGAAGGAACATTTCGGAACGCCGATCGCGATCCATGCTGCCGACAACGCGATGCTGGGCAATATCCAGCAGCTCGAGCTCAGCCTGTTCCTCGGGGCCAAGGAATCCCCGGCCGCGGACCGGCTGCTCAAGGACGGCGATACGATCAAGATCGGCGAGGGCGCGCTCCGCGTGCTCCACACCCCCGGTCACTCGCCCGGAAGCATCAGCCTTCTCGGCGACGGGTTCCTGCTGTCGGGCGACACGCTGTTCATGGAGGGCGTGGGCCGGACCGACCTGCCGGGCGGCTCGCGGCCGCATCTCGTGCGGTCGATCCGCGAGAAGCTCATGACCCTGCCCGACGAGACGCTCGTCTTTCCCGGCCATGGCCCCCACACCACCATCGGCCACGAACGGGAGAACAATCCCGAGTTCGAATGACCCCTTCGGCGTCCGAGCCCGAGAATATCCGGTCCCAGTTTCTGCTCTATCTGAAAATCGAAAAGGCGCTGTCGGAGAACACCGTCCAGTCTTACGGACAGGACATCGCCAAGTATTTTCTCTTCCTGGCCAAGGAGAAGGTCCCCTGGGAAAAGGCGCGCGAGGCGGACATCGTCAAGTTCATCCACGCCCAGAGCCAGGGCGGCCTCTCGGCGCGGTCGCTCGCCCGCCTGATCTCGACCCTCAAGGCGTTCTACCGGTTTCTGATCCTGGACGGGCGGACGAAGAAGAACCCGACCGGCCACCTGACCTCGCCCAAGGCTTGGTTGTCGCTGCCCAAATACCTGACCGTGAAAGAGGTCCAGGAGCTCCTGAAACTGCCCGATGTCGCGGCCCCGCAGGGCCTCCGCGACAAGGCCATGCTCGAAGTGATGTACGCGGCCGGATTGCGGGTATCCGAGCTCGTCGGCCTGCGGATCGAGGACGTCCATCTCCGGGATAGCTTCCTCCTTTGTCGGGGCAAGGGAGGGAAGGAGCGGATCGTTCCGATCGGGAAGGCGGCCGTAGATGCGACGGCGGCGTATCTCGAGGGCGGACGGCCGAAGCTCCTCCGCCAATCCGTCGACGCCCTGTTTCTGACCCGGCGGAGCGGCCCGTTCACCCGGCAGGGATTCTGGAAGATGCTCAAGGGGTACGCGGCCAAGGCACATCTCGGCGCCAAAATCCACCCCCATGTCCTGCGGCACAGCTTCGCCACCCACCTCCTGGAGGGGGGGGCCGATCTACGGTCGGTGCAGCTCATGCTCGGCCACAGCCAAATCACGACGACTCAGATCTACACCCACATCAGCCGCGAACGGCTGCGGAAGGTATACGACAAGTTTCACCCCCGCGCGTAATTATTGACCCTTCGGGATGACGACGACCCGGACGCGCGCTTCGTGCGAGCTCGACTGGAAGACGTTCATGTCCTGCTTCTGGACCCAGCCCTGATTCTTCCAGGTCCAGGCGAAGGCCTTGTCCACGGGCCCGCGAGCGAGGCGGTCCTCGTCGATGATGACCTTGTTGGAGCCGGACTTCACGAGCAGGTCGTATTTCCGGCCTCCGGTCGAGGAGCCGCGCTCCGCCGAGGCGGGCAGGACCAGGGGGAAGGCGTCGGCGCCGGCCAGCTTCGGGACGTCGAAGCCCGTGACCTCGAAGGCGATGTGCAGGCCGTCTTCCTTCCGGAGGACGTAATTCACCTTGAGCTCGGGTTTGTCTCCGATGTCGGCCGTGGTCAGGGTCGTGAGCGCCTCGTCCGCCGATCCCCGCTCCTCGATCCGCCAGGCGGTCAGGTCGCAGGTGTTGTGGACCAGGAGATAATCCTGGTCGTCCTTGCGCAGGGTCCCGGACCAGACGAAGGTGAAGGCGAACGAGCCGGAATAGCGGGCCTGGCGGGCGTCCAGCCGGGCTTCGTACTCGCCGCGGCCTTCGACCGTGATCTTCATTTCCCACCAAGGCTGCTCGGCTTTCTGGGCGGGGGCCTCAGCGACGGTAATGACGATGGCGGCCGAGGCAACAACCCGTAGGATGTTCTGGCGAGAAATCCGCATAGCCCTTTTATTGTAGCGCCGAGACGGTCCATTGCCAAGCGGTTGCCCTCAACGTCCTCGCCCGGTAAAATAGAGAAGATAAGGAGACCGTCATGATCAAACGCCTTCCCGTCCTCATCCTAATTTTCCTCATTCTAACGGGGACCGGCCTGCTCCGGCCCCAGGAGAAGCTCACTCTGACCCTCGAGGAGAGCCTCAAGCTCGCCCTCGAACAGAACCCCCTCTATCTGGCCGAAAAGGCCAAGGAGGAAGGGGCGTCTTCGATGGTCCGGCAGGCGGCGGCCGGCTTTTTCCCGTCGATCAACGCCCAGGGCACGGACGTCCTGGACAAGAAAGTCTTCTCGGTCGAGATCCCGCCCTTCTTTCCCGGCATGTCGGCCCAGAAGGTCAAGCTCGACTTCACCCGGACTTATCAGCTGTCCCTGAACTTCCAGGCGCCGCTCTATGCGGGCGGCCGTCTCGTCTCGGGATACAAGCAGGCCAACTACAATCTTCAGTCCACCCGCGAATCGATCCGCCGGACGGGCCAGGAGACCGTGTTCAACGTGAAAAAGGCCTTCTATGGCCTTCTGCTCGCCCGGAAATTCGTGGAGGTCTCCGAGGAGGCGGTCGCGCTGGCCGAGAAGCACCTGAAGAACGTCAAGGCGATGTTCGACGTCGGCATGGCCTCGAAATTCGACCTCCTCCGGTCCGAGGTCCAGGCCTCCAACCTGAAGCCCCAGCTCATCCGGGCCCGGAACGGCCTGAGCACCGCCGAGCTCGCCCTCAAGACCCTGCTGGGCCTCGACCTCAAGCAGCCGGTCGAGTTCAAGGGCGAGTTGAGCTTCAAGGAATTCGCGGCCGACGCCGACGCGAGCGCGGCCCAGGCCCTGACCAACCGCCCCGAGCTCGAGCAGTTGAAATACCAGCGGATGATGGCCGACGAGATGCTCAAAACGGCCCAAGCCTCCACCCTGCCGACGCTCGCCCTCGGCGGCCAATACAACCTTTGGTCCAACACGTTCAACTTCACGGGAAGCAACTGGGAGAGCTACTATTCGATCAACCTCGTCCTGTCCGTGCCGATCTTCAACGGATTCGTGAATTCAGCCAAAGTGGGGGAGTCGAAAGCGGTCCTCAAGCAGCTGGATTACAGCCGAAAGGGACTGGCCGCGATGGTCAAATTCGAGGTCGAGCAGGCCGTCCTCAACCTGCGCCAGGCCAAAGAATCCCTCCTGTCGCAGGAGAAGAACGTGGAGGAGGCGAGGGAGGCCGTCCGGATCGCGGAGCTCAACTTCGCAGAGGGCATCGCCACGACCCTCGACGTCAGCTCGGCCCAGGTGGCCCTGACCCAGGCCAAGACCAACTACACCCAGGCCCTCTACGATTACGCCCTGGCCGCGGCGGAGCTCGAAAAGGCCGTGGGCGACGGCCAAGCCGCCGCGACGGAGTCGTGATCAGATCTTGAACCTCAGCATCGCGCCGATCTTTCCGTAGTGGTCGAGCTTGGAGGGCGGCGTGACGTGGCGCACCTCGGCGTGCTGCTTGAACGTCGCCTCGATGGCCTCGTCCACCACATCGGCCACGGGGTTGGTCGCGATCTGGCAGCTCGGGCAGACCGCCTCCTCCAGGTAGAGAAACCGGCATTTCGGGCACATCTTCCCCTCGGCGGCGTAGTTGTGGGTTACGAGCAGGCTCTGGACCTCGAGCTGGTTCACCCCGCGGAGGCTCTCCTTGATCCCGGACGCGGCCCGGCCGCCCTTCTCGAGCTCGGCCACGAAGCGGCGGACGTCCTCCTCCTCGGCGGCCCGGCTGAGCGTGTCTTCGAGCTCGAGGGCCTCCTTGAGGATCTTGTCCTCGGGGTCCGAGGGCTTGGCCTTGAGGCGTCCCTTCAAACGCTCGCGGAGATAGGAATGGAGAAACTGTTCCAGGTCCGAGTAGAAGTGGTCCTCGCAGCCGAGGAACAGCCAGTCGAATTTCTCCTTCTTGAACAGCTCGAATGTGTATTGCGACGCCTTCTTGAAGTGTTCGTGGACGTGGGCTTCGACGTGCCGCTCGATGCGGCGGACCGAGGTGCCGTCAAAGTCGCCGTCCTTGTCCTTGCTCGGGAGCTCGCAAAGCAGCGTCTCGAGATGGGCGATGCGGCCCATGTGGAGGCTGAACCATTTGGCGCTCGTCCGGCCCACGAGGAAAATGCAGATGCGGTGGTAGCGGCCCAGAATCTGGGACAGCGGTCGGATGTAGGGATTGTGGTCGAAGAGGATCCGGTTGCGGGGCGGGTGGGGAAGGTGGACGTCCTCCCAGAAGGACTCTCCCTGGCAGGAAAAAACGGCCAAGCCGTGGGAGTTGTCGGTGCTGTTCTGGGCGCAGAACTCCTGAAGCTTGTCCAGGTCGTGGGTGAGGGACGCTTTTTTGTCCTTATCGAAGCCGAGGCTCTCCAAGCGCGTCCGTCCGGCGGTGAGCAGGTTCTTGGCTGCGACCTGGATCTCCTTCCGGGACAAGTGGCTCTTGTCGGTGTCCAGGAAGAACGACGTGGTCAGGTACTTGTCGCTCTTGAAGCATGAGAGGGCCTCGATCTTCTGCCTGTTCAGAAATTTCATTGAACCTCCTTAAGCTGGGAACAGGACCCGGTCCGGATTCGGGAGAATGCGGCACGGGTCCGTGCGTTTTTCATGGGAGAGAGGTCGGCCGGGACGGAATGTATTTCTAAGAATGCCCTTTTTCCTTGCCAGGAATCTCTGCCGGCGTCGATAGCGAAACGGCCATGTACATTTAAGATAAGAGCGCGCCTCCCGTTTGTCAAGGTGTGATATCGGCGCCGGGGCCGACCCCGGCGCCGGGAAGGGGGGAGGCGTCCGTGAAATTGACTCAGACCGGTCGAAATATTATAATACGCAGGCTTTCAACGGCTTACGAACGTGCGGAAGTGGCGGAATTGGCAGACGCGTAAGCCTCAGGAGCTTATGGCCGTTTAGGCTGTGGGGGTTCAAGTCCCCCCTTCCGCACCATATCGAAAGCCAGGCCCGTTCCCGGACCCGCGCCGGGAACGGCGTTTTCTTATGAAAAACGTCCTCCTGATCAACCCTTGGATCTTCGATTTCGCGGCCTACGATTTCTGGCTCCGGCCGCTCGGCCTCCTCTACGTTGCCGCCGTCCTCCGGGAGACGGCCGACGTCGACCTCCGGCTCATCGACTGCCTCGACCGCTCCCATCCCGCCCTGGGGAAGCTCCCGGGGCGGAAGCCCGACGGCCGCGGCCATTATCCGAAAGTCGAGGTCCCGAAGCCGGCCGTCTTGAAAAGCGTCCCGCGCCGATACTCCCGTTACGGGCTGCCGCTTGACATCTTCGAGCGCGAGCTGGACAGCATCCCCGTACCCGACATGGTCCTCGTGACCTGCACGATGACCTACTGGTATCCGGGCGTGCAGCTCGCCGTCGAGCTCGTCCGACGGAAGTTCGGGGCCGTGCCGGTCGTGCTCGGCGGGACCTACGCCACGCTGACCGAGGACCATGCCCGGCGCCATTCCGGCGCGGATGTCGTCGTCGCCGGGCCCGGCGAAAACCGGATTCCGGCCCTGGTTCGCGACATCCTGGGCGATCGCGCCGTCCGCCGCGCGGCGTCCTATGCGGCGTTTCCCGATCTGCCCCGCCCCGCCTTCGACCTGCTGCGGGACGCGTCCTGTCTTCCGCTCCTGACCTCGCGCGGCTGCCCCTTCTCCTGTACCTTCTGCGCCGGTTCACTCCTCTACGGCCGGTTCGAGCAACGCCCGCCGGAGTCGGTCACCGCGGAGATCCAAGAGCACGCCGCCCGCTTCGGCACGCGCGAATTCGTCTTCTATGACGATGCCCTACTTCTCCGCAAGGCGGAGCACATCGTTCCGATCCTCGAGGAGACCGTTCGACAGGGCCGGCCGGTGTCCTTCCACACGCCCAACGGTCTGCACGTCCGGGAGATCGACCCGGCGATCGCCCGCCTTTTTTGGCGGGCGGGCGTTCGCTCCCTCTATCTCAGCCAGGAATCCACGGACGAAGACGTGCTCCGGGCCGCCTGTCCGAAAGTGGCGCCGGGCGACCTGGAGCGGGCGATGGGCTGCCTCGAGGAAGCCGGATACGCGCGTCCGGACATCAGCGTCTTTCTGATCGCCGGGCTTCCGGGGCAGGACGCGTTGAGCGTCCTGGAGAGCGTGCGCCGTGTGAAGGCCCTCGGCGCCCATCCCCGGATGGCCTATTTCTCGCCGATTCCCGGGACGCGCGCCTGGCAATCGCTCGTGGAAAAGGGGAGGGTTGCGCCCGACGCCGACCCGCTGATCTACAACAAGTCCGCCTATCGGTTCGTCGGGGAGGGTCTCTCGGCGGAGGACTACGGCGAGCTCCAGTCCCTGCTCCACGAGCCATGAGGCCGCGGCGCTTCTCGGCGAAGTTGTAACCTCCGCTTTCGTTGTGTTAATTTAGGAATCAGCCTCGTTCCGTCGGCTCAGCAGGGACGGCCCCCCGCGAATCGACGGCGCGGCTAGGAGAGGCCTGACATGAGAAAAATCGTTTCCCTCGTTCTGGCGGCGGCCTTTGTGATCATGACGATCGCCGGCCTGCCCGCTTGCGCCCAAAAAGAGCCGGCGGCGCCCGCTGCGCCTGCCCCGGCGCCCGAGAAAGGAGCCCCCCGCATGAACATCGCCCGCGAACCCTTCGGCAGCCTGCCCGACGGCCAGGCGGTCGACATCTACACCCTGACCAACGACAAAGGCGTCAAGGCGCGCTTGACCACCTACGGTGCAATCCTGGTCTCGCTCGAAGTGCCCGACCGGGACGGCCGGTTGGGCGACGTCGTCCTCGGCTACGAGGCGCTGGACGGCTACGTAAAGAACAATCCCTATTTCGGGGCGATCGTCGGCCGTTACGGCAACCGGATTGCCAAGGGCCGGTTCACGCTCGACGGCGCGACCTACAAGCTGGCGACGAACAACGGCGAGAACCACCTCCACGGCGGCCTCAAGGGCTTTGACAAAGTCGTTTGGGGCGCCCTGGCCATCAAGGAGGCGGGACTCGTCGGCGTGAGATTCACCTATCTCAGCAAGGACGGCGAGGAAGGGTACCCCGGCAATCTGGCCGTCACGGTCGATTATACTCTGAACAACGACAACGAGCTGGCGATCGCCTACGAGGCCACGACGGACAAGGCCACGCCCGTCAACCTGACCCACCACAGCTACTGGAACCTGACCGGAGCTAAGACCGACATCCTCGGCCACGAGCTCCAGCTCAGCGCCGACAGATACACGCCGGTGGATGCGGGCCTGATCCCGACCGGCGCGCTGGCGCCCATCAAGGGGACGGCCATGGACTTCACTGCGCCCACGGCAATCGGCTCCCGGATCGCGAAGGTCGAGGGCGGCTATGACCACAACTGGGTCCTGATCCGCGAAGGGGCCGGGCTCTCCCAAGCCGCGCGCCTGTCCGATCCGCAGAGCGGGCGGGTCCTGGAGATCCGGACGACCGAGCCGGGCATCCAGTTCTACAGCGGCAACTTCCTCGACGGCACGATCACGGGCAAAGGCGGCATCGTTTATAAAAAGCACTTCGGCCTGTGCCTGGAGACGCAGCATTTCCCCGATTCCCCGAACCATCCGAATTTCCCGACGACGATCCTGAAGCCGGGCCAGACCTACAAGAGCCTGACGGTCCATAAGTTCTCGGCGAAGTGACGGAAGGCAACCCCACGGGCGCAGGGGATTGGTTCGTCGTTCCGCTCCTGCGGGATGGCTCGCAACGACATCTTAGCGAAGGGCGTTCCGTTAGGCAAAGAAAACGCTTGCACTTTGAGCTGATATCTGATATATTAGCATTGTAATTATTTCATATGCAACCTGATATGGGGAAATGCGGGACCGTGAGATGACGATGGGAACGATCTTCGACATCAAGCGCTTCGCCGTCCATGACGGACCGGGCGTGCGGACGACCGTCTTTTTCAAGGGCTGTCCTCTCCACTGCCTCTGGTGCCACAACCCTGAAGGCATCGCCCCGGGCCTGGATCTCCTCGTCCGCAGCTCCCGCTGCTCGCGCTGCCATTCCTGCGTTCCCACCTGCCCTCGAAAGGCGATCTCTAAAGGCCCGAAGAACGGGCCTGTCGTCGTCGACCGCGCGAAATGCGACCTCTGCGGCAAGTGCGCCGAGGCCTGCATGTATGAGGCGTTGGTGATGGCCGGCCGCAAGGTCTCGGTCGCGGATGTCGTGGCCGAGGTTGAACGGGATCGGATCTTCTACGAGCAGTCGGGAGGCGGCGTGACGCTCTCGGGCGGCGAGCCGCTGGCCCAGCCCAGTTTCTGCCGGGAGCTCCTGACCGAGCTCAAGGCGCGCGGCTTCCACACCGCGCTCGACACGTCGGGCCTGGCTTCCTGGGAAACGCTCGCGTCGTGCGCCGAAAAATCCGACCTGATCCTCTACGACCTGAAATTGATCGATGACCGGAAACACCGCGAAACGACCGGCGTCTCGAACGCGCCCATTCTCGCGAACCTGAAAAAGCTGGCCGGCCGGAAGAAGGCCGTCGCCGTGCGCATCCCGCTCATGGCGGGCGTCAACGACGGCCCGTCCGACGTCCGGGCCGCGATCGAATTCCTGAAGCCTTTTCCCTCCGTGAAAACTGTCGGCCTGTTGAGGTATCATAAGGGGGGGCAGGAAAAATACCGGAACCTGGGACAGGAACCCTGTTTCAAGATATATGACCCGCCGTCGGACGAGCGGGTAGGGGAGATCCGGCGGGCCTTCGCCGACGCCGGGTTCCACGTCAGAATCGGAGGATGATCATGAACGCGCGCGTCAAGAAGCTTCGCGAGCAGAGCCTGAACGCCGTCCCGACCGTCACGGGAGAGCGGGCCAAGCTGGTCACGGAATACTACAAGAGCCCCGAGGCGGGACGGGTGTCGCGGCCCATGCAGCACGCCGCGGCCTTCAAGCACATCCTGGCCCACAAGAAGATCTGCATTAACGCCGGCGAGCTCATCGTCGGCGAGCGCGGCCCGGCCCCCAAGGCCACCCCAACCTATCCCGAGGTCACCTGCCATTCCGTCGAGGACCTGGAGATCCTAAATTCGCGGCCCAAGACCTGGTTCAAGTCCGATGCCGCGACCCGGAAACTCTACAAGGACGAGATCATTCCCTTCTGGCGGGGCCGGTCCATCCGCGACCGGATGATGGAGGAGCTCCCCCAGGAGTGGAAGGACGCCTATGAAGCCGGCGTCTTCACCGAATTCATGGAGCAGCGAGCCCCCGGCCACACCGTCCTCGACGACAAGATCTACCGGAAGGGCATGCTCGACTTCATCGCCGACATCCAGGCGGCCATCGCCGGCCTCGATTTCCTGACGGATCCCCACGCCTTCGAGAAGCGCGAGGAGCTGCGGGCGATGTGCGTTGCGGCCGAGGCGATCATCCTCTACGCCGAGCGGCACGCGGCCAAGGCCCGGGACCTCGCGAAGAAGGAGAAGGTCCCGGCACGGAAGCGCGAGCTCGAGCGCATCGCCGAGGTCTGTTCCCGGGTCCCGGCCCACGCCCCCCGGAATTTCTGGGAGGCGCTCCAGGCCTACTGGTTCGTCCATCTAGGCGTCATCATCGAATACAACACCTGGGACTCGTTCAACCCCGGCCGGCTCGACCAGCACCTGTGGCCGTTCTATGAAAAGGGTTTGAAGAGCGGCGAGATCACCGAGGAATCGGCCCGCGAGCTCCTCCAGTGCTTCTGGGTCAAGTTCAACAACCAGCCCGCTCCGCCGAAGGTGGGGGTCACGGCCGAGGAGAGCGGCACCTACACCGATTTCGCCCTGATCAACATCGGCGGCCTGAAGCCCGACGGCGCGGACGGCGTGAACCCGCTTTCGTTCCTGCTCCTCGACGTCATCGAGGAGATGCGCATCCTCCAGCCGAGCTCCATGGTCCAGATCTCGGCCAAGAGCCCCGACCCGTTCCTGTGGCGGGCGCTCAAGATCGTCAAGACCGGCTTCGGCCAGCCCTCGATCTTCAACACGGACACGATCATCGCCGAGCTCGTGCGCCAGGGCAAGTCGATCGTCGACGCCCGCAACGCCGGCGCCAGCGGCTGCGTGGAGGCGGGCGCGTTCGGCAAGGAGAACTATACCCTGACCGGCTACTTCAATATGCCCAAGGTCGTCGAGATCACGCTCCACGACGGGGTCGACCCGCGGACCGGGACGGCGATCGGGATCAAGACCGGCGACCCGGCGAAGTTCAAGACCTACGACGAATTCTTCGCCGCGTTCAAGAGGCAGCTCCGGCACTTCGTCGACATCAAGATCGCGGGGAACGCCGTCATCGAGCGCCTCTACGCCGACTATCTCCCCGCCCCGTTTCTCTCCATTCTCATCGATGACTGCGTCGCGAAGGGCCGGGACTACCACGCCGGCGGCGCGCGCTACAACACGAACTATATCCAAGGCGTGGGGCTGGGGTCCATGACCGACATCCTGTCCTCGATCAAGTTCAACGTATTCGACCACAAGCACGTGTCCATGAAGACGCTGCGCGAGGCGCTGGCAAAGAACTTCAAGGGCCACGAGGAGCTGCGCCAGCGGTTCCTCAATCGGACGCCCAAGTACGGGAACGACGACGACTACGCCGACGCGATCATGAAGGACGTCTTCGAGGCCTACTTCGAGGCGATCGACGGCCGGCCCACCACCAAGGGCGGCCGGTACCGGATCAATCTCCTGCCGACGACCGTCCACGTCTATTTCGGCAAGGTGACGGGCGCGACTGCCGACGGCCGCCCGGCCGGCGACGCCCTCTCGGAAGGCATTTCGCCCGTCCAGGGCGCGGACCGGAAAGGCCCCACGGCCGTCCTCAAGTCCGCCGGCAAGATGGATCATGTCCGGACGGGCGGGACGCTCCTTAACCAGAAGTTCACTCCGAACCTTCTCGCGGACGACGAGGGGATCCGCAACCTCGGGTCGCTCGTCCGGTCGTACTTCAAGATGGCCGGCCACCACATCCAATTCAATGTCGTGACGGCCGATACCCTGCGCGAGGCGCAGAAGCACCCGGAGAAGCATCGCGATTTGATCGTGCGGGTGGCGGGCTACAGCGATTACTTCCTGGACTGCAGCATCGAACTCCAGAACGAGATCATCCGCCGGACCGAGCATCAAGAATTCTGAGGGGCATTTGTCTCCCTGGCGCTAGGGTAGGCCCCCGGCCCTCAGGGGGAACCAGTCCCGTCGGTTCCCCCCCATCGCTGTCGCGCTGG